>Ga0247780_1000076_pt1 | contig 90098 bp, 82 predicted proteins | sample UWRJL079202R5_FD_179927 | JGI IMG/M metagenome (GOLD analysis project Ga0247780, IMG submission 179927) | Plant litter microbial communities from Arlington Agricultural Research Station in Wisconsin, United States - UWRJ-L079-202R-5 | ecosystem: Environmental > Terrestrial > Plant litter >...
GGATGATTGTCTTTTCACATCCGGCATAGGGTGAGCATCATTGTATGGCGTCATGGGCGATTGGAGGAACGAAGATACGGGTACGACGACTGAAGAGGGCACGACTTGTTTGCTTTTTTTTTTTTTGTTTTTATCTGCTTCTTGGGTATGTCTTTGGAGACACTTGAAGACGAGATTTGGTGCTTAGCGTTTTAGTGTTGTATCAAAATTAGAGCCTTCTCTGGACGAATTTGAGTGGTTTCGAACTTGCCAATCAACAACCAGAGTTTCGTTTGGTGTGTTTCCCTCTTCTGTTCTAGCAGTAACCGACTGCGACGAGCCGTGAAGCCCCCACCGCGAAGGCGTGCCATCCATCGCACACAGGGTGGCCACAAAAACTGTGGCAGTTGGCGGCTAACAGTCCATACACATCGCTTGAGCGTAAGGCTGAGCAGACGCCAACTCAATCCTTCTGCGGGCTTCCGCAGTTCGGAAGCTTCTAACGAGACGCTATGTTCTAGACAATCGGAACATCGCGCCTCCCGCCCGGTCGAGAGGTGGGCTCCCACAATTCTCGACAAATCCGCTCTCATTGAGCAGACTTGCCACGCGCCATCATGGAGATCTATGGGTAGTCAGCTACATGCTCTAGCGTGTCTGCACGCGTGGGTGGCACGTTTTTCTTCTTCATCGGGCTGTGTATGGTGTGTGAGAGTGTGTCTTTGTGTGAAAGGTTGCCGCTGAAAGGGAGGGGAGGGGATGCAGTGGATAGGGCAGAGGGGGTGGGTAGCCGAGCTATTCTTAGAAGCACTTTTGGGGAAGTGGGAATCGGACTTTTTGGGGTCTTGGGGGGGCGCCATGCATGCATGTAATGCATATGCGTGTGCGCGACGGATGGGTTCGTGAGGGGATATTCTGCCCGCCGCGGATGGAGTTTGGGATTGGGGTTTGGGGAAATCGGTGATGAGGCGTGGAGGTAGGTGACGGAGGAAATAAGGTTGGGAGGCTGTAAACGGGGGGGGGTTGAGAGTCAGAGTCAGAGTCAGAGTCAGAGTGGCGGAACTACCTCACCTACGCCCGCGATGATGGTGTATACGAAGGGATCCGATGGTCTGATGTTGACCGCTAGATCTGCGAGTTGCTGATGGGATGGCAGATGGTGTCTGTTTGGCTTCTTGTGTAGTAAGCCTGTGTAAGTGATATGCATATTATCTAAGATACCTATGCTATCAGTAGGTTGGTGCTTGCTCACAACGGCGATTTTATCTTCGATCGGTTTCACACGTTGTGAGTAGAGGCCGTTTAACACACAACTTGTAGACCGCAGAGATGAGTCTTTGGATACCAGAATCTCGGTCATCACTCCCAGTTCTCAGCTTTGTATTGATTCCTGTTCCTGTTCCTGTTCCAAGTTACGTTTTTCTGTTCCCAGATCGTGTTTCTGTTTCCTGACTCAGTTCTAGTTCACCTTCAACCACCAAGCGCTCCAGCCAGTCCTTGGTCGTCGTTTAGCGCCATATCGCCCACCCTCCTTTTCATCAATCGTCATCGCGCTTGGCGCCTAACTTCTTGATCTGGACTCACTTTGCTTCCCAGCGCTGCCCGGCGGCACCATTCGCCGTTTTCTGGGGCTATGCCCATTGGCCTTACTTCCAATCTCGATATTCTGCATCAATCTCTCAGTCTGTAAGTCTCCTCCGAGTTGGCGGTTCCGTTTTCTGGAACAATCCTTATTGGCTCTGATTCCAACTTCGACATTTGCGTTAATCGCCCAGTCTTTCCAGCTGGCGGCTCCGTTTTCTGGAGGTTTCGTCATTGGCCTTGCTTCCAACTTCGACATTATGTATCAATCGCCCAGTCTGAAGGCCTTCTCCCAGCTGGCGGCTCCGCTTTCTGGGGCAATCCTTATTGGCCTTATTTCCAAACTCAACAGCCTAAGTTGATTGTCAAGTCTATAAGCCTCCTTCCAGCTGGCGGCTCCGTTTTCTGGAGCAATCTTCATTGGTTTTGATCACAATTTCGACTCACTGCCTGGTTGCTGAAGTAGTGATATCCGCTGCATAACTGCCAGTCTAACTTGAGCTCCGAAATCCCCTTCCCTCTATGCGATGGTGTGTCCAATCCTTCACCGGCGGCTCTGTTTTCTGCTTTCTGTTTCCCGCTTCCTAGTTCAAGGAGATTCATTCTTTTCTGGTAAAGCGTGGATTATGTCTTCCTCGGGGTATCATCTATATATTCCATGCTCTGTCCCCCATTCTTGTAAGTCATGGCCAGCACCCATCAGTGAACACTATCATTCAGAGAAAAGAAAACATCCTCTTGTCAAAATCAGCATTAACAACACCAACCCCATACCAACACAAAACATTCAACCATACTTATCATGTTTACTCTTTACCTTCATATTGAGGAGTACTTCGTGGTAATCACCATCCCTGCGGGCCCTCCTGAGACGCTTCACCTCTTCGTCGTCCAGCCGCCGCCCTGCCGCATCCTCGAGGTCCTGCCGACTAATCTTCTCACGCGCCCTCTCCTCTTTCGTCGTCTTGAGCCGCGGTTTGAACCGGGCCTGCATTCGAATGCGAAGCGTCGTGTCGAACGAAACGTCAGTCGCGTCCCCGCGCACCTCCGGCGCCTTCGACGCGCCGCCGCGAGGCGCGCGTACCTTCATGAACGTATCACGGAGCGTCTGGACTTGAAAGGTCCCGGGGGTGTCGGCGGTGGCCGTAAGGACGAAGGACTCTAACGGGGAGATGGCCTCCGACGTGGCGGAGAAGACGCCGATTTTGTCGCAGCTTAGGTATCTAGCGGGGGAGGATTGTCAGTTATTCAGTCTGTAGGATAGGCAGATAATGGCTTTGGGAAAGATAAATTGAAGAGTAGTTTATTTGCGTACTTTCCGTGATGCCCCTTAAATCGATAGTTCTCTGTTCCAACAATGCGGTTGGCAATCCACACCTGGCGCACATCGTGAGGCTCAGCGGTCGATGGGTTCCCGTCGACGATGTTCTCGATGGGGATAGTGAAGACCTTGCCGTTGGCGTCGCATGCGAGGGCCGTCGGCGGTTCCGTGGGCAGCACGAACATGATGGGTCCTGCGATGTCCGTCAAGACATCGGCTGACACCCAGCTGTCGTCATCGTCCGGATTCTCAGCGTCTTCGTCCTCTTTCGCCGACTTGGTTGCTTTCAGTTGCCGTCCGCCATTGCTGTCTACTGCGCCGTCGTCGTCGACCCCAGCGGTGCGCTTTCTCTTTTTTGGCTTCTTGTCGCCTTTGAAGGAGAGTGCTTTTACCATCGTGAACGTTGACGTAGTTTGCGGTTGTAAAACAGACGGGACAGCGGGTATTTCCTGAAATCGTGGTGGGGGGCTCAGCGGCTCGGCGGGTAGATAGTGGAGACCCACACAGCCAAGGCACAACAATATTGGGGCGGCACAGTACACTAGGCTAATCCAAGGCCATTCAGTTGAAGCGTCTAAGCTTCTACTTTGAATCGTTAAACCGCTAAATTCAGTTTCACCTCTATCTACAGGTATGTCTTCAGTGTAAATATATACAAAAGAGAAGAAGGACCCTCTGCCCAAACGCCAGGATATCCCGAAAACTTGGTTTAAAAAAACGGCCGCCGCACTTAATATACACAAAATAACCATCGTCCTTGATGCCTTAGGGCGTCGGCTGGACAGGAGACGGCGCCTGTTGTGGGGGCGCGCTCGAAGCAGGCGGCACCTTCGGTGGAGGTGGTCCCGAAGCAGGTGGTGCCTTGGCTGGAGGTGGGCTCGAAGCAGGCGCCTTCTTCGGTGGGGGCGGTGGTTTCTTGGTCTCCCAGTCCCTCACGACGCGCCACTGGTCGTTCAGGCTCAGCGACGTGTCCTTGCCCAGGTTGCACTTCGCGGTACCCCATTTCCTCTTGTAGATCTCTCTTCCTGCATCAGTGAGCACCGAAAAGGCCTCGCCAAACCCGCCGCCGTCGTAATGGAAGGGCTCGCCAGCCCCGCCCCGCTGCGCCGTCTGCCACGTGTTGCGGTTCTTGTAACCTTCACGATACTTGTAGTAGTTCATCGTCAGGCCAACAAGATTGAGCAGGCGGAAGTACTCGATCGGATCTGTCGGCGTAACAACAGCTTCCACCTCGGGCACCGGTTCAGGTACCGGCTCCGGTATCGCCTCGTCTTCGTCCGCTAATACTGCAGTCTCTTCCTCTTCCTCATCCACCTCGGCCGCGGTGTTATCGCGCCGCTTGACACCGGAGAAGGGGTCAACAGGCTCGGGAGTAGTGGGTTTTGCGTCGGCACTGGCATCAGCAGTTGCGTTACTGGTGGGGCGCTTCCCAGTAGGCTTCGGCTTTGCCGGTGGGGGCTTCTTTGCAGCCTCTTCCTCAGCCTTCTGCCTGGCCTTTTCCTCCCTAAACGCGTCCTCCCCTATTTCCTTCTTCAAGGCATCGTCTTTTGCCTTCTGGATAGACTCCCTCGCGGCCTTCTCCTGCTTCTCCTTTTCTTCGGCTACCTTGGTTCCCGGAGGGGGATTCGGATCGGCAAAGTCAGGAACACTATCCGGGAGTCGGTAAAAGGCGCCCAAGTCGGTCATGACGGAAGATACATCGTTGATGATGCCGACGCGGCGGAACTTGGTTGACCATCCATCCATTGTCAACTTGCCGTTCAGGTCGCAATCGGAGTTGTAGTAAGGAATCAACGAGTCGTAACCGCCAACGGCCTCGAAAGCCTCTAAGTTGACAAGGGTCAAGTGGTCATACTGGTACCACCGCATTCCCCAGCGCTCGCCTCTTTCAAGCGTGTCCTGGAGCTCGGCCAGACAGTTTTCGTAAATCGTGCGATATCCCGGCTGGCCTGCGGCAGGAGGAAACATGCCGGCACGCTCGTCGTCTTGGTCATAAAACTCCCAGGGACGGTCGCTAAACGCAAAGGGTTAGCTAACTGCAACCATAACAGCCACAACAGGGATAATGGGCATACCCTCTCCTTCGGACATCCTCTGGCCCATCCTCGAACGAGAAAACCACCACGTCCTGGTGACTGTACCAATAATACGGATAGTCATTCTCATACGCATCATGCATGAAAAAGTTCATCATCTGCGCAAAGTTCAACAGAACCGGCGTCTGGATAACCCGCACTCCCAGCCGGGCCAGTGTCGTGTGGTTCAGGTAAAACGGGTTTTGCAGGGTCAGCAGCCCGTCGCGGTTGCTGTTGTGGACACCCGTATTCTCGACGATGAAGATGCTCTCGGGCGGCCACCCCGCCGTGATGTACGACACGACGGCCTGCAGCAGCATCGGCCATTGGCGCGTGAACCCGATGTAGAGTGGGGGGATGTGGTCAAGGCCATACTCCTCGTGCATATTTGGTCTGCGAGAAGCGTTAGTGATTTTTCCTCTTGTACTCGAGATTCCTGCCGAGGGAGCCGGATGTGCAGCGCGTTGCGTACCGTGGCACATTGTATTCGGGAATCGGAGGTGGTGGACCGTCGGACAGCGCAAGGAGCGGAAATGGGTCCAGTACAGGCGCTGGTCCATCGGTAGCGGCAGGTTTGTAGATAGGGGGATTCAGGTTCGTCGGCGGTCTCCTGTTCCTAGGTGTACCTGTGGGCGGGGGCTTGCGCGTCTTCGCCAGCGCGGACCGAGTCCTGGTCGCCGTACCGGTGGGCGTGACCGTCTGGGTGAGTGTCACAATGCTGACGCTGACACTCACGCTAGGACTGGAGTTGCTGCCTTCAGGATTCGTGCCAATGCCGCCGCTGCCGATCGGGTTCGACAGGCGAAATGTCCCCGAGTTGGACGACACCGAGTAGCCATAGAACAGCATGCAGCTGAGGACGAAGGCGAACAGCACGGGCATAGCGCTGCGCGTATAGCGCGAGTGCGTGGGTATCAGCGCCATCTCGTCGTCGTTGTCGCAGGCGATGCTGGGGACAGCAGCGCTGCTTATTCTTTCGTTGTCGACGATGGGAAGGACAGAGATGGGGGAGTGGCTCCCTTTTTTCACCAAAACTGCACTGCGCCCCTGTCAAGACACCCCTATCGCCTGCTTCGATATGTACATACGTGCTGCGTAGGGATCGCCTCAGCACTAGGTAATCCCCTCATACCGCAGAGGGGGATCCGTTCTCGTCCCTCCCAGCTGAGCACCAGCAGCCACTGCGCACGATCTGTGACAAGCAAACAAGCATTGAAGGGGGGAATATTGGATCCAGGCGCCGCTTTGATTGGCTACCTCAACGGCAGCCTGCATGCCGAGACTTGGCCATTGCTCGATAGCGCAATCCAGGTAAGGGGCGATACCAGGACGAGGGACCTGGAACACCACCTTAGATCCGCAGCTGGGCCCCCGGGACGAGCGGGAGTTAAGCCCCTGAGAATCACCCAATACTAATAAAGAAATGTGATTTCCTAAATGATTGTGCAATCGCGTAATGTGGAAAGTGGTTGATGATGCCTTTGCAGAGCTTCCCGATATCCAAGAATGCTACATACATCCGTAGGCGCGCGACCGGTAATAACGGCGATGGAGAACAGGAAGGAAGACCAGAAAACGACGATCTACTCCTTCGTTTCTGATTGCTCCACTGTGCTAAGCTGGCACTGGTCAAGGGGAGGCAACCTGACGTAAGGGTACACCAAAGATCCATAAACCAATTCCAACAAGGCCGATCAGTCGGAAAGCTACAGAGCCAACAATCTGCGTCACGATGCTGGCCAGACTTGTTTAACGACGGTTCGTAATGCCTGTGCCAGAAAGGTTTCCTTTTGATGAGGTCCCCTGTCTCATTCGTTAGCGTACCTCTGAGCTCAAAATAATTCTCACTCGGCTTGTGAGAATGAAGATTCGCGAAATTGGGGCTTATCGATAAGCAATCGCCTCAACCGACCCCACCCTCGGCTTCCCACCTTCCCTCTCCAGAAGGTTATCGGCTTGGCAGCCAACTCTTAGCCCGGCTTAAGTCGGTTCGCCCGCATTTTGGCAGTGAGTTCTTTCCAACATTCTGAATTCCCTAATATAAGCTGCAAGCCGCTCGTGGCTCATTTTTGACATGGCACCCCTTGCGCAAGCCGTGACAGTGTCTCTTAATGACCTAAGGACCGGTACGTTGTGTCCGGTGATATGCGGGGCAAGCTGAATCTAGAACACAGCTGACGGCCGTTTTTAACACCAGGAACCGTGTCCATTGAGGCACTGAAGGAGGCGTTCGGTCCAGATTCTTTAGGAATCCTTATTGTCAAAGACATTCCTCCAGAGTTCGTCGAGTTGCGGCACCATCTGCTGTCATACTCGTCATATCTGGGGAACATGCCTAAGTCTAAGCTCGGTGGGCAACGACCTCCCTTGTCCAAGATATCCCTACACTAACGCCTCTCGAGACGAGCTTGAGAATGAGAAGTCAAAGTACCTGACCGGGTGGTCTCTTGGCAAGGAGACTCTTAAGAATGGACAGGTCGACACTTTAAAGGGGTCTTTCTATGCCAATTGTGCCTTCTATGTGGATCCAAAATTGGCCTGTGCCGAGCCGACAGAGGAGTTCAACGCCGAGAACTTCCCAGAGTACCTGTCACCAAACATCTGGCCTGGGGAGGCTACGCTCCCTGGTTTCAAGGACAGCTTCGAGCAACTCTGCCATCTGATTATTGACGTGGCCGGACTGGTGGCACGCGCCTGCGACAGATTTGCTGAAAAGGAGATTGCTGGTTACCCCAGCTCCTACCTAGAACGCGTTGTGAGAACCTCCACGACCACAAAAGCTCGCCTCCTGCACTACTTTCCGGAAGAACCTGGCACAGCCGCACCCGTTATGGCTGCTGGCGGGGACAATGACGAGGATGACTGGTGTGCCACGCATCTTGATCACGGCTGTCTGACGGGGCTGACCTCTGCAATGTTTGTGGACGAGGCAAAGGCATCGACTACGGTAACAGCACCTACGTTCAAAACACGAGAGGCATCCAGTTTACCGCCAGCCCTGGCCCCGCTCCCAGAACTCGCAGCTTCTCCAGATCCGGCATCCGGCCTGTACATCAAATCACGCACCGGACAGACAATGCAAGTCAAGATCCCGCGAGACTGTATTGCCTTTCAGACAGGTGAGGCCTTGGAGCGCATAACAGGTGGCAGGTTCAAGGCGGTGCCGCATTTCGTGAGAGGTGCGCGAGCAGCGTCGGACGACGGCAGAATCGCTCGAAACACGCTCGCCGTGTTCACGCAGCCAAATCTGGGGGATGAGGTGGATATGGAGCAGCACATAACCTTCGGGGAGTTCGCCAGGGGAATCGTTGCGAAGAATACTGTCTCTTAAGTGGAGAGGATATTAGTCTCCATAACTTTCCAAGGGTGTGGGACGGTGAAGTGGTGGCAATGTATTCAAATGGTCAGTCTGAATGGATGATAGCAGAAAAATATGGTTAACGGAGCGCCAGATACACTAGTCGTTCCAATTTGAGAGGCTTACACTAATACGCGCCCTATTTCACCAGGCGTCATGAAGATGGCGAAGGTGGACGTAGATGTCGTCAACAAGCCCCCTAAGGCGTTCTTCTCTGGGGAAAAGGGGGAAGGGGAGTTGGCCTTGGCAAACAGGTGGCGTGTGCATGATTCCCGTCTGCGCCCCGCAAATTCCCCTGGCGAATTGTGGAAGGCTCCACCCGGCACCCATGACAGTCGAAATGACAGTCGAAATTGCCCAGTCTACTAAGTATTGGACAATTGCCGTCGTTATCGCGCATCTCGAGGCTTTTCTTCTCGACCGTCCCGTCTCTGCTGGTGGTATCGATCACTTCCACAACAGTCGTTCGCTTTTTGTTGTCTTTCACTCCTTCAATTGACGCGTTATACCCCTGTTCAAGGGCTGTGATGTAGGAAGCCCCTCAACTTACACGCGCATACGAAAAGTTGGCTGTCGGAATCTGCCGCATATGTTCGCGACAACAGGCGTCGCCATGCCGGCATGGTTGCTGCTCCTGATACTTTCAGGCACAGCGTCGGCCGTTCCTCATGTCAACAGAAGCACACATACCATCGCCATCGCTGCACGGCAGACCGATGCCCCTGCTACTCCAGCTGATCCAACCGCCCCCTGGGTCACGGTTGACGAGTCTGGTCGTCCCAAGACCGTCACTCCCGTCTTAACAACGATAAGCGGCACCCCGACCATTATTTCTGGTGCTCCGTACGAACTCACTGGCACCGTCTTCACGCAGACGCGTTTCGATGCGATTATCACGACCAGCACCGGTGTAGCTGCTGCCCCCACAGCCAACAAGGGTGATGGCAGTGGTGCATTTGCCCTCTGCCATAACACCGAAGGCGACTTTGCTCCCTTCTGCGAGCCCAAGAACAACGCCTCCATCTACCCAGACAACACCCGTTACAGTATGTCCTCTACCCCTATTCTTCCTATCATCCCGCAGGTTCTAACCACTACCGTTCAGTTACCTGGGATCCCTTATTCTTTAAGTCCTCCAACACCACTATCCGCGTCGTCGGCTTTTACAACGAGACCGAAGAAGCCTTCTCCTCAGAACTCATAAACGCAGGTTGGGGCTTCTATCAATGGGCAGTGAAGTCTGAACTCTACACGAAGCCGGGCAAACCTGCCGTAAACATCACCCTCCGCATTGCGTCGTTGCCCCTGGGCGCAAGCGTCACCTGGATTCCCGGTCCCACCGTTGTCGTCACCCCCTCGCCCAGTCCAGAACCCACAAAATCGCCCGTTCCACAGGGCGAAGCGCTCTACATTGCGCTACCGACGGTCCTCGGCTTCGTGGCTCTCATGATCGTAGGCACCTGTATTTGGAACCGGAAGCACCGCAAGATTGGCCTCGGCAACATCATGGGCCGCGGCCGCGGAGGGTACGGGGTTGGCAAATCCCGGCGACAGCGTATCTTTGGCAAGGGCGTCAAGAAGGAGCAGGCAATCGGGCTTATGGAGCGTGACGGCGCCGCTGCCGTCAGTGCGAGGGAAGGAGCATATCGTGACGAGGATGACGAGTGGAAGACCGTCCCCGGGCGCGGACGGGCACGCGTTCGTGCCGACGACGTCGAGCTCGACAGACCCCGACGCGATAGCGACGCCCTGGGCAGTCTTGTTGGGACACCGACCCGAGGTAATTTTGACTTCTCGAGGCCTGGCGAGAGTGATAACAACATGGGTGGTAGTAATGTGTTCCGGGCAGAGATGGAGAGGCAGGAGAAGGTCACCAGGGAACGATTCTAGTGGATGAAGCGGTATCAACTCCTTGCTGAGTTGGACAAAGAGAGAAAGGAAGTAGAAAACTCCAATGAGTGTGACAGTATGATGTTATTTTATGGTTTAGAGAGGGAGGGATGAAAAGCATTCGGCGGATTTCTGGGATGAAAATGAACATTCATGAGTATTTTTTATGCTTTGTACATAGGCAGGGTTACACGAGTGCAGTTATAGCATGTTGAAAACATGTTACCAGCTACCTAACTAGGTAGATAATTAGTGTACCTACCAACAAACCGCAAGAGTCGAGATGGTATCTTCAGGCTGGATTAACCAACCTCCGCGTCGCTACTGCCAAGACCCTTTTCCATGAACGTGCAAACTTTTGCCTTTTTCCCTTGCCAGTCCAAATGTAATGCATATTTATCCCCGTAACCCATCCAGTACGGAGACTGTGCCCGTTCCATATCTGTCGCATGGTCGAACACCATTAGTATGCACGCTCATTACCAGTCCGAGAATCACCAAACTCCAAAACTCCGTCCAGACTCGTTGTCCCTGCCGTGTAGAACCGAGCGAAATAACAATATACCTAAGAACCGAATGGGACACTCCTCAAGATACCCAGTTGAAGAAACACCCAGTGTTCCAGACACCATCTAGGAAGTATTTCTCCAGGTCCTCCATCAGGAGAAATTGTTTCTCCTCCGAGTAGCTCCAGCTCGCAGGGTCCAGCGGCACTTCATTCACCAATATTGATTCTGGCTTCTTCGCAATGCCGAGGATAGACACTGTCCCAAGGGGGGTTTTGTTCACGTAGTTTCCTGTCGGTATTGCCATGATTTGGCCAGGCGCCGCAGTGATCTGGGACATGTTAGTATCGGTCTTGATGGATAACACTGTACAGTATGGAGCTTACCTCGACCCATGTCTTCGCTTCCGGCACCAGGCTCTCTCCATCGTCGAGATACAGCTGCCCCTCCGCATTTCCGCTCTGATCCAGAGCCACGATGAGTCCCCATGGGTTTTCGCGGCTGGCCTTTGTCGTCAAGCCGGGTTCCTGTGTGGCGACAATGCTGCCGCCCCGGATGTACACCGGGATGTGTCCAAGGGGAGCAGCGATTGTAAAGTTTTGTCCAGGCCGAGCTCCCGTTATAACGATCTGATCATACCAGTCATACCAGACCGTTCCGTTTCCGACACCTGGGAACAAACCCTCAACCGTCGTGGCACCTTGTGTTAGACATGGTGTCACCATGATAGCTCCACCAAGTATGAATTGTTTGTCCACGGCCGCCAACCACGGCTCGTTGGGGAATTCCCAGGCGAGCGAGCGCATCACGGTGGCGCCGTGTTGGTTCGCCTGCGCGAAAAGGGTATACGTGTAAGGAAGGAGCGAATACCGAATATGCATGGCCTTCTTTGTCGCATCGATGACATCCGCCCACACGTACGGCTCCTGGGGATGGGCGCTCAGGGTGTTGTGGTTCCGGTAAAAGGGGAAGAAGGCACTGAGCTGCATCCAGCGTGAACAAAGCTCTAGGTCGGTGTTGCCGTTGAAACCGCAGGCATCGACACCAAACATCGGGATGCCGAAGATCGAAAACGACAAGGCCTGCGGAATACTGAAAACCATCGAAACCCATTTGGAATCATTGTCGCCGCCCCAGTGACCAGCAAACTTCCCAGAACCCGCAAAGGTGCTTCGTCCGATGATGAACGGCCGTTTTCCTTCGAACACTTTAAGAAGTGCCTGGTATGTAGCACTGAGAATCTGATGGCCATAGAGATTGTGTAAATCGTAGTCAACCGTTCCTCCGTGGTGCGTGGCGTTGGGGCTCATGGCATGCACAGCAAGGTCGCGATGGAAGTTGTTGATAGCGTACGGCGGCCAGTTTATGTTCCGGGATCCTGGAGTCGGTGTAGTGCGCACATAGCTTTCGGTAGCAGTCGAGCTCGGGGGATTAGTTGCTGTGGCCCAATACTTCTGCGAGGATGACATGGACGAGGCTACGGCGGCCTCCGTCGCGTTGGTGAGTTCGAAGCCCTCTGGGTAACCCAGAACCAGATTCCCAGGTTCTCCGGGGAGTATAAAGGGTGGATGTACGGGATTCAGGGTCAAATTACCGGACCCGCAGCTCCCTGTACAGAAGGAGGCAGCCTAGAGATTGTTAGATGTTTGCGAGAGGAAGACAACTTCCCCTTTTCATACCTCGTTCATGTCAATCCAAATCCCATCAAACTTCGAGGGTCAGCACACCGTTCGTAGCAATAAATAGTGCATGCTCGCACTTGTTAGACAGACTTACTGCTATGCGTTTGGAGTATTGATAGATTTCATCTATCCACCAGCTGATGGCCCCAGTACCGTTGAGAACGGCGCCGGCAAAGTCAGGCCACACTGCGCGCGGAGATGAGCAGCTGCACATTCGGAAGCGGACCAAGAACTTACTTACCTGTATAACCCGGCCACACGGCTCCATAATAGATAGACCCATCAGGGTTAAGCACGAAGGCGTCGGCTTCCACTCCGCGATCGTATGGGGGATAGGCGTCGTCGGGGTTCTCAGGGTTTGGCACGTAGATTGCCGAGTCCACAATAGGCACATAATGTTGCCCGTTTTCGTGAAGCTTGGACAAGAACTCTGCTCCCTCGGCATAGCTGAACCGATCCGCATCATTTGCGAAATCCCGGTAGCCTACCATGTAGTCGATATCCGCTGTTTCAAGTCAGTTATCTTGAAGCCAACAGTCGGTCTATCCAGCAAAGCCTGTGACACCCAGGAGAGTTGACTTACTCCAGATGGTCTCAAGGGGTATTTCAAACTTCGCAAACTTGTCAACGACGTCCTGTAGTTCAGCCCAGCTGTCGTAGCCCCAGCGACACTGGTGGTAGCCAAGGGTCCAGTATTGTTGCATGACAGGGAAACCTATGGCACTTTGCTGGTAGGCCTTCGTGACGTCTTCAGCCGTCGGTCCAGAGTAGAAGTACAAGTCGATGCTGCCGCCAATCGTCCTCCACGTGATACCCGATGGCCGGAGCAGCACCTCGTGGGCATGGGCGTTTCGGAGAAAGACACCGTGCGTGTAAGAGACATATTGTGACTCCTTATCGTTCGCGTCAGCAACGTAAGTCAGCTTACCTGATTCGTCCTTGGTGAAATATCTCGTGTCGAGATATATCGGGTGGTGTGAGTAGATGTTGGCGTCCGTCGCATCGCCAACATCGGCAGCAAACAAAGTTCCTGGTATGTGTTAGTACTCGCCGCCTGAATGGTGCTGCATGTCAAGGGCAAAACGCACTGTTCAAGTCATTCCCCAAGCGGAAGTCATGCATGACTTCACCCAGACCATACAAGTTGTAGTTTTCGGGGAGTGAGGAGCCGAATTCGATGAATTGGTCTTCGAAGACGAGAGCCCTGCCTTCGGATGTGAAGATGATATCGCCAGTGTCCTTGCGCTTCACCGTAAAGGCAAAACTCGGCTCATTCGTCCAGGACACATCCATATTGTTTGTAGCCGAATAAGATCCCCGCCCATCGGCTGGTCGCGGGACGATAGCTTCGGGTATCTGAAACCACGTTTGGTTCTCTCGGCCAATATATCGGGGTTGAATCTGAATACGGAGGCGGTCATCCGCCTGGAATCTGACAAGAAGTGTCAAGTCCTCGATGTCATTTCCATATACATTGCACGGTGGACCGGCCAGACGCAGATCGGCCGTGAACCCATTGTCGATGTCCTGGACATTGGAGGCCTTGTAGCCTTTGCATACGCTCTGGGGGTCGACTGCGAGAGGGTCTTGGAGATTTGGTAAAATGTTCAAGCCGTCCTCGGCCGACTTTGGCAGGGTGAAGGCCGGCTTTTTGGCCGTCGCCGTTGGCGTTCCGGAAATGGAGTTCGGCCGTGTGGATACGGGATATCCAGTCTGGCCCGATGTCTGGCCGGGAAGGAGGGCCGTAAGCAGTGCCAGCGAGGCCCACGTGAGTAGAGCCATGCTGGTGAGTATGAAACCGGGTCTCCGCAAAATCAGTCTCTTTGCTGAACCGGACCTGGTCTTTACGCAAGAAAACACGGCCAACAGGAGCAGCAGGATGCTCACGCTCAAATAGTACGGCGAGTCCAGTCCGGCGGGGCAGCCTTCTCGGCGTGGGCGAAAGCCGAAGTGGGCTCCGCACCCAGCCGTGTTAGTCAAGGCCGGTGCCTCTGAACTCTGGCGTCCCTGGTGACTTCTTAGTTCTGCCGAGACCACGTTGCCGTGAAGAGCTGAAGCGAGGACGAAGAGTCCAGACCGTGGCAATGGCCCGAGGGGACAGCGTGGCTGAGGGAGTACGGGGGAAATCTACACCGGAGTTACACACAATTCTTGGTCACCCGGATGGAGAGAGTTTCGAGACCAAAGGCACGAGACAATGTGGGATATTTTAACCTCATGGCGGCGTATCGTTTATTGAGAGAGAGGGGGTGGGGTGTCACACACCTCGAGCGCGGCATCCTCTGCCTGCTTGTCCCGGTACATGGTCGGGGATACCGGTACGTGGGTTTGTGCTTGCGAGTAATGAGATGACAATGGCGGCTCCTTGGTTACGGCCCGGCCTCTCGGTTGCGTACGTGGGCTGTCGGACAGCAGATCGGGAAGGGACATGATCGCCACTCCCGTTGCGACTCCCGTTGCGGGCACCAATCAACGATATTCCCTATACCCCAGAAATCCAGGTACTCTCTGGGTTTTCGAGGCGAAATAAGCTAATAAGAAGCTTGCTGAAGCCAAAGTTCAGGGCCAAAAAGTGGGAAAGCCGTTGCTGTGTGGCTCGAGTGGCTTTGGATGCAACTAGTCAGGTGCCCGACTGTGCCTTGGATTTGACCACACTGAATGGGTATTTCCCCCCCTGTTCGGCCGGACGAGAACAGCGACCGATACTTCACTGTCTGATCTGTTTAGGTCTGTATTCGGGTACGGCTGCTAGTCAGGTGCCCGTCTCGCAGGGGAACGATAGAGTGTCCGTGGAACGGAAGGCGCGAGATGAGATGAGGCGAGGCGAGCGAGGGGCTTGCGGAACATGAATGACCTGCGAAGAAATTCTGTAAATAGCACTGGACGTCCAATACTTGCACAAGTTTGATTCGTGAGAGGGACAGAGACTCGCGTCGTGTCTTCAACCCCCACCTTCGTGGCATCGCGAAAGTTTGTTGTTGTTCATCAAGTATAGCACCTGACCCGTGCGCTTTGACTGTCGAATCCTCAGCTTCGGCCGAGATGTAAATTAAATTGTAGGGTAGACCACCTGAGGTTCCAATAACGTTGAAACCGACGCTTGATTTTTCCTGGGCTGCCTTGCCGCTATCTTGGAGCAGACTTATTATCTGCTACATGCCGTTGATCCTTCTTCGCCAGGCACTGTGCGCCACTGTTACATCTGTCATCTGATGTCGTCTTAACTCCTGCCAGTTCCAACCCACATTCCGTCCCAAAAAGTTACCCAGCTTAATCCAAGCAGCCTTAAACAGATCACAGCCCATGACACCAAAAAAAGAGGAACCCCAAAGCGAGAGAAGATACCCAATGTCCCCAAAGATATGATGCCGCCATCCCCTGAACTCCGCCCACACTGAACTCCGTCGCTGATAACCCGCCGACATAGTGAATTCCAAAAAGCAACCGGCGCGACCGTGACCACCATGGTATAGAACATCAATAACTGAAGTCGACGTGCCCTAATTGTGCGATTATTTTGTCGTCCTGTGTTGTCGTTGTTGACGTCGTGGTCCCTGTGGTCGCACTCGCGCCAGTGTCTGATTGGGACGTGTCGGCACTGCTGCTGCTCCGCGACGGTTGTAGCTCGAGCTGCGGTTCTGTTGCTGGTATCCCGCTGTCCGAAAATCCAAAGTCGCGCATCTGCTGAAAGCTCCAGCTTGGCTCGAATTTCCTGCTGTTCCACGCGTGATCCACTCTCTCATACATCTCATCGATCTGCTCCAAACTAATCTTGCTTGTCTCGTACACCATACACCAGACAAAAGCAATCGCAGCAATGCAAAAGGCTCCCCAGATAAAGAAAACCTTCGAGCCCAAGTTGACGGACTCTGGGGACCCCTTGGTGTCCGTTACGAAGGGCGTCACGAAGGCGATGACAAAGTTCAGCAGCCAGTTCGACGCCGTCGAGATGGACATTGACTTGGCGCGCACTTTTAACGGGTAGATCTCCGACGTTACAACCCATACGACGGGACCCCATGATGCCGCAAAGAAGAATATGTAGATGGCGACAAAGGCAATGAGGATTTGGTTCTGCGTTTGCAAGTCTTCGTCCCCGTTGGCGGTAGCGTACGCGGCGATCAGGAGCTGGCAGATGGCCATGCCGATTGCTCCTACTATGAGCAATCTCCGTCGTCCCCACGATTCAACGACCAAGAGTCCGGGTAAGGTTGATATTGTGTTGATGATCTGCATGATTAGTGAGATCTTGAAGGGGTCGTCAACGCCGGCCCCGTTGAAGAATGTTGTTCCGTAATACATAATGAAATTGACGCCGGTCAACTGCTGGAGCATTTGGAGGCCGCAGCCTGTCAGTGTGCGGCGTCCTAGATGTGGGTGACCGAAGAAGACGTCCGTGTAGTTATCGGGTCCGAGGGCTAGTTCGTATTCGTGGTTGGCTTCAATTTCTGCCAGTTCTTCGATCAAAGCTGGGTGGGTAATGTCTAGCCGGCGTAGACGACTGAGTGATAGGGCTGCCGCCTCTTTATGGCCGCGCTTGATCAAATATCGGGGGGTTTCTGGCAGGACCAGTAGACCGAGGGCGAGGACGCAGGCCCAGCTGAGCTGAAGACCCATCGGAATGCGATATGCGGCGGCTCCATCGATATTGGTGGTTAATATGTTGACGACTGAGGCGATAAGTAATCCCACCGTGATGGAAAGCTGATACGCGCAGACAAGTGTTCCTCGAACCCATTTTGGAGCCATTTCCGATTGGTACAAGGGGACGAGAACGGATATTGTTCCAACCCCGATACCAGCCACAGTTCTATCGCATCGTGTTAGCGCAATATCATCCAGCGCATGTAGACAGTCCAAAGTTTTACCTCCCGACAACCAGCAGCGCAACGTTTGTCGCGCAGACTTGGAAGATGGCACCGATGCAGAAGACTCCGACTGCGCCGATGAGAGAGCGACGACGACCCCATTTGTCTCCAACGGGGGCGGATGCGAGCGCGCCCAGAATGGTTCCAAAGCTGAGCATCGCGACGATTAATGCTACCTCCCTTGGCGACATCGTGATCGCCCCAGTCGAATCGTGGTAGCCCGTGTTGAAATGCTCCTTGAACGACTTCATCGCGAGGATGCCGTTTATCGTACTACAGCGAAAATTACAACGTCAGCGCCCGCGCCATGATTGACTCCTGCCTCCTTCAGGTTCCTGAGTCCCGCCTGCCATGGCTTACCCTGTGTCGTAGCCGAACAGCAATCCGCCCGTGGCGACGAAGAGCCCGACCATGATCGCCGGCGCGGAGGAGCCAGCGACATTGTCGGGCTTGTGCCAGCCCATGGCTATCGCCATGGTGCAAGAGAAGGCCCGTCAAGCCAGATTCGATTTCGGTGCTCGCTGGGAACTATCGCGGGTCGGGTTGGCGATGTGAGGTTGGATGGTGTGGTTTGACCATTTGAGAGCGACGTCCTTCGCGGGTAATATGAGAGTGGAGAACCCCCGGGGCGGGCAGGAGGGAGGAACTGGTGAACGAGAACCCAGGCGGGATCCTCCCTCAGTTTGGGTGCCCTGCTGTGATTGGGCCAACTGGCCAGACCGTCGTCCGTGCTGGCGTGGATGCGAGAGCTGCGAAGGGGCTCCACACCCCAGCGCGCGCAGCATCCCCCCTTTCCTAATCCGTGCAAGGGCTCAAGCAGCCTGCGCTCGACACCAGGAAGAGGCCTGGAAAGGCCACAGGACAGCCAAGGTTGCAGGTTTCCTTTTCGCTTGGCAGAGCGCCGCCTCGCAAGCCTTTCGATTCGAGGTGATTTCCGGCAAGAGCTGGCTGCAAGCTGTGCAAGCCTGCACTGGTGCGCTCGCGGCATCCTCCCGCGCCTCGACAAGTCGGTGGGGCTCACTCAGTCCCAGTTTCCTTGTGCAAATGGAGTTGAGAAATGTACGCTACCTACGAAACTACAGAGGTACATAGTAGTGTACGAGCCTGCCAGTCAATCGTGACAGGCATGCCATGATTGTCGCGACGGTTCCGATCCATCCGAACGGGGCGGTCGATCGCCGGTAATCCGTCCCGTCGCGACGGGCTCCACAGATGGCCTCTGTCAACGGTCTGGCCAGCGCCATGTCGCTGGTGATCCTCACCGCAAAAGACTCACAGGTGACGGACTTTTGGCTGCTTGAGGGTTTGGCGAATCACGCGGCGCGCCTGGAGAGGGGGTCGCGGTGCGCACAAATCCACAAATCGAGGTGGGGACTGTATGAATACCGAACCCCAGAGTGCCCCATGCAAGCGAGATATCACTCCAAGTCCCAGGCAGGCGTGGATGCAACATGCGGGACCCGATCGTTGAATGCTTGAGAAATTATCGACGGCGACCCGTCGACTCCCCAACTAGGATAGCTCAAGCATAAAGATGGAACATAAGGACACAAAGGCAGCGGGTTTTTTGACAACCGAGTCTGCCGTCATCCGAACATGAACCTCTCCGGACTCGACACCAACAAATAAGGCAGGCTTGAGATGAAATGACAAACTTGGTGACAAAAATCTGCGGGGAACAAGGAGGACGCGATCAGTTCCAATACATAGTGGGTCCCCGGCGGCAGGATACAGGCCGGCTATTGGCTGAACACCGTTCTACCTTGTGCGCCAGGGACGCTAGGACACCAAACTAGCATCAGAGGCGACAGGTTTGGCTAGTTTGACAATTGATTGAGAGACGCAATCAGACTTGACACGTCCAGGCGGGGACTGAGCTTGCATTCGCGACTTGATCGTCTCTTCCACCTTTGACCCTTGCGGCCACGAGGGCCAAGGAGCTCGATCAACACCCTCAGAAACTGCATGCCGCAGGACGTGGGCGAGTCACCGTGACGGATAACCAACACCTCGAGGGGTAGAGTACAAACTAGCTAAGGTACATCCCAGCTGCCGGCCGCTTGACTAAGAACAGCCATCCAAGCACTGCAACGGCGAGCTAAATGTTGTCAGCAACCAGCCCGCCAGCTAACTGCTCTGGGCGTAATGGGTCCTATTCTCATCGATCTTTCGCGCCATCATGCAGCCACATCCCACCTCCTGTTACGGTCCTGGTTTCTCAGGCGTGCGGCAGCGCTTGCCTTGATGCAATTGTCCATTGCTCTTGTCCAACCGCGAGGTGCGTTGACCGCGACTTGCGTGTGCCGTGCAATTGCTAACTATTTTTACGAAAGGCTCCAGGCTGCCCGCCCACGGTCGCAGACGCTTTCAGCTGCTGCGTTGTGCTGCGATGCTGTGTCCCATGGGAGGGAAAGGGCCCCAGTCACACTGGCGAGTCCAGTCTCTTCCCAGAGACCTCCCCTCCCCCGTCTCAGCCCGTCGTGCCGTTCAATTCCCACGGCGGCGCACCCCGCTCATGATTTAGGATTGTACCGGGTCCCCCTCCATGGTCTGACCTCGTTGACCCAGCGCTGCCAGAATGGGGGGGCGCGGTGGGTGAGTTAATTTATCGGTACGCATCACGGGCGGGGTGCGATTGGATCACCGCACCCCTCCTCAGCCTGCGAGGACTCAGGAAAAAGGAGAAGCACACAGACAACCTGCCGCCGCTGTGGCCAAAACGCACACCTGCGAGTGTCCCGTGTTTCTGCCCGCTTCTTGGGGACCTCAACTAGTCGTGGTGGAAGATGGGGGCGGTTTGAGCGCCGAGTGCCCGCGCCGCAGGCGGGCAGCGGTGGAAGGGCGGCCTAGCATGATTATGCCATTTGTCTGGTATCCTATCAGTTGGCTCTCATACCACACTGACCAGCCTCGGCTCTAAGGCAGTTGCGGCCCGTCTGGCTTAAATGGGCCGGTGAACTGGGGAAAGCCGACCGATTCAGCAAATACCCGTCGGGCAAGTTGGGACGGAGTTCTTCCACCTCCTATGTCCTGCGAACGGGCGGGTGACCAGACCCCTACTTTGCAAAGTCCGTCGGCGGCGAAGGGTTGCCGGCTTCGCCCTTTGACTTGGCGCGGACTTGGCGCGGAAGGAAGAAGAAACGGCTGTGCTGTCGTTGTTTCTTCTGCGAAGTTGACCCTCGACCGTCCATCGTCCGGCCGCGGGCAGAAGAAATTACACCAATGTGGGACTTGCCTGGTAGGGACATGCGTTTCCCTTGTACTCTTGGGGGGTTAAATGTGCCATGGAATATCTGAAAAGAGAGTTAGTCGAACTGAATGCCGATAGGACGGCACCCCTCCGGCACGGGGTGAATTGCCTTGGATGCAAATTCAAGGAGGGCGGTCACACACCATCCCAAGTTCGATCCGATCAGTGGGCTAGCGTTCAACATCCTCCTCTCCACAGTACGGCTACAATAAACTCCACTTACTTGCGTGGGTGGGAGCTGTCAAGAGGTGCTGATCTTCTGTAGTCAGATACAAGACTGTGCTGCACCTCACTGACTTCAACTTAAGTTAGCAGCTCACTCAACAAATCGCACACTCAGGAGGCAACCCGCTTGGCCCGTGTCGACGCACCATGCTTCTCGACTGCGTAAACGATGAAGGTTTACTCAGTACTTGATTCATGTCTTCTCTTCAACCATTTTCCTTGGCCCTTCAGTACACTTTTGCTCTGTTGGCAAAGTGTATCGCCCGACTGCAACAAATATTCATGCTGGAGCTTTGATGCCAATTCTTCAGGTTAGCTGGCTACTTGTTACAGTAGGCATATAGGCATGGGGTACCACCTAGCACGTTTACAGTTGTGAGCGGAAATCAACAACTTGACTTAAGCTTCAGGGCGTCACGCACGTATTCAGTCAGCGGGGACGCCCACGGTCACACGAACATTCACATCCAACCTACTGCTAGATTGCGCATGCGAACCAGGGCGTCCCCATAAGACCTGACAAGAACGCGGTTCATTCCAGTATCCGAGAGGTGGCCCAATTCGAGATCAACATCTTACCTTCACCTGGCGGGCAGCTGGAGCGAGCCTTGGGGGAAGGCCGAAACCATGGCACCCCCATGGCTGCAAAGCAATTAACTCGCTTGCCACATATCCGAATGCAAAGAATCCCACAGTCCATAATATCAGCAAAAAGCGCTGGCATTGGCCGCCGCGCACATGTCCCCTATGAGGTGAGGTGGTAGTTCTGGAAACACAGCATTCGCGCAGCAGCAGCAGCAGCAGCAGCAGAGCAACATGCTGACAGCCCGCCCTGTGACCCTCACCGCCCACCCCACGACCCGACAGCCTTGGTAAGCATGCGAGTTGTAAATACGTAAGTAGCCAGACATGGCACTGTCCCATCAAGAAAGTTTAGTTTCAGCCTCCGCCCAGATCTCCACGTCCTGAGAAACCTACTGGTCTCCAGGCCACTGGGCAGTTCCAAAAGGGGTGGTATGTGGTGTGCACGATTCAGGGGAAGCGAGCCTCGCCACTTCAGCCCCTCGGTCAGACAAGAAGGGCACAGGCGACAGGCAGGCGTCTGTCTCAACTCCACGGACTTCATCCTCTGCCCAGAAGGAATTATCCCCTCGATTCAGCGCGCGCACCAGCATGAGTTCAGTGCAGCGCTCTAGTGCCTGTCCGCAACGGAAATGGTGAGACACGATAAGTTATATTAGTATCCTGCGTAAACCTTCTCAGGATAGTGGTTGTGACCAAGCCCGGTTTCCAGTGAACCCGGGGGAACGTGCAAACCTAGCCCAGTCTTCCGCAAAACGAGATGTCTTACTCGTACTAGTTAGGCAGTAGGTAGGTAGTTCTAGCTGCTCGTCCGTGACCTCGAAACCCTTGACGTAATAACAAGAAACAAGAAACAACAGACACAAAACAGAAGAGGCGTTCGGATTGGGTCTCTTGGCCGCGATGTATTTGACCGTGGTATCGCGCCTTCACTGCCTCCCTACTCAAAGGGAAGAGGGAATGGGTGAGCACGACGCCCAGACACAAATGGACAAATGGCCTCAACTTACAGCAGAGTACCTGATCGCGGGACGGAAAAGAGCCTCCTCCCAAAACGCTGACCGATCAGTTATGCAGTGCACTTATTTCCTTGCCCAAGTATTGGTTGAGAAAGTCAGCCAAGTTCTCTTGGTTGCCTTGGTTTTGCTGCAACGCGCAATATCCAATGCAAATAGACGAGAAAAAGAGTCTTGAGGGTCTTGGTTTATGCAGATGATTTAACAACCTTGGTAGCCGATAGCCAAGAGCCGAACGAACCACAGGTGCAATAATACCTTGAGATATCACAGATGGGACAGACGGTGGTCAAATTTCAACATGTGCTGGTTTCCCAGATTCCATTCCCAGACATAACGACAAAAGAAAAAAAGATCTATCAATACAGCACTGCTATGCATCGTAATCCTTCATACACACAACCGCTGGCACCAACTCCTGGATTTTGTCCGGGACCTTGGTTCGGCTTCACTGCCCACTACTTTCATTACGGCGCAGTCATCCACAGACGATACCCCTTAGATTTCCAATGTAACCTTCTGGCCCTTGACCCTCCCGATGACCTGCTGCGGCGCATACTTGGGAATGACCTCATCATCATGGAGCATCTCAAACTCCTCAGTGGCATCACGGCCCATGAAGTTGAGCAGCGCCTGCGGGCCGCCGGGGTGCTCGTCCAGCCAGTTGGTTAAGTCCATAACAACACCCTTGACAACTACCCAGAGGTCATCCTTCTTGTTGTGCTTGGCAACCTCCTCCATCGTGAACTCCTTTTCAGGGACGGTGAAAGTCTTGGGGTCGTTGGCCTTCGAGGACTCCTTGCCGTTGGACTTGGGGTTCGGCCCTGATGCGGACACGGCCTGCGAAGAGGGAGCGTCGGAACGGCCGGCACCGCCGGAGCTCCACTCGACCGAGATCCGGCCGGGGGTGGACGGATCAATGTGCAGTGCGATTTGGCCCAGACGTGCCGCACCGGCGCTGCCGCTGAGCGCCTGCTGGAAGAGGTAGTTGCTGGCAGTGTCACCCGCAACGCGGCCGTAAACAACACACCCAAGCAGGGACGAACCACCGAGACGATTGGCACCGTGTACACCACCGGCAAGCTCACCGCAGGCAAACAGACCCTCAAAGGGCTTCTGCTCCTGGTTGAGGACCTGGGCCTTGTCGTTAATCTCGATACCACCCATGGTGAAGTGGAGCACAGGCTCCATGAGGGAAACGTGGAAGTCGTCGTTGATGTCCAGAGGTCCGTTGTGGAAGAACTTCTTGCCCCATGGGTCCTTCTGCTTGCCATCGGCGATGGCGTTGTACGTCGTGAAGGTCTTCTGCAGGTGCTCGGGTGTGCAGCCAATGGTCTTGGCAAGCTCCTTGCCGGTCATCTTCTTCATGAGACCACGGCCAGAGTAGTGGCGGGTGTGGAAGTCGAGCGTCTTGGAAGCCTTGGAGTTGAGGATGAGGCGGATAGGGAACTTGCCCTTGTCCTTCTCCTTCCACATCATGCCCGAGACGTAATCACGGTGACCGAGCTCGTCACAGAACCGGTCGCCATTGCCGTTCAGGAGAAGACCACCTTCACCACGGAGGGCCTCGGCGGCAAGGAACTTCCACTTAGAGCCGGGGTCCTTGGGGTCGACCAGGCCTGTGGGGTGAACCTGAACCTTGTCCATGTCGATGCCATTACCGCCAATTGCCATGACCATCTTCTGGCCGTCACCAGTGGCGTGCGTGCCGTTGGTGGTAGCAAGACCCATGGTATCGGGGCGGTGCTTCTGCAAGAGGGAGCCCTCGCCGAAGTCGGCCGCATAACCGCCGGTCGCCAGGATAACGGGGCCTTCGAGCGTCTGTGGTTGCCCGTCGAACTCGTATGTGACACCGCTGACCTTATTGCCCTCCTTGTTCAGGCTGGTAACGCGGGCCTTCTTGATGATCTGAACTCTTTCGGGCTCGGTCTCGGCGAGCTCCTCGAGCCTCTGCATGAGAGCATAAGTGATGGCCATACCGGGGAACTTGGCATCGTGACCGCGGTGGGTTCGGGGCTGGGAGTGGCCACTAATTGCACAGTTAGCGGGGCTTCAGTGGTCGATGGCTACGATTTGAGAACATACCCGAGGCGGGAGACGAGAGTGAGGTCGAGGTTGAAGACATCCTGCAGCCACTCAACGGCGGCGGCGGACTTGTATGTGAGGACCTTGATGAGGTCAGGTCTCGCCTTGTCACGGGCAGACTTGAGTGTGTCATCGTAGAACTGCTTGACGCTGTCCTGGATGCCGGTGTCAACCTGTGTCCTTGTGAGGGCGCCGTTGATGCCGGAAGTGGCCTTGGTAGAATTGCCACCGAAGAAGCCTTGCTTGTCGAGAACGACGACGTTGCCACCAGCGAGGTAGATGGTATGGGCAGCGCTCAACCCAGACACTGTGAACAAGCAGGTGATGGTCAGCGACACAACCTCTTCACATGTGATGACGACACGGCGCAGCGCATCGCGGGGTTTTGGGGTTTGGAAACTTACAGCCGCCACCAACAACGATAACTCTGGGAGCCATTGTGAACTGATCTTTTGGTTTGGAGAGCAGGACGATGACGATACGAGAAGGAACAGGAGAGGGAATGGGAAAATCGCAGTCGTGAGGAATACTACGAGTAGTTATTTGGCGAGGTGGATTGCTCCCTCCGAGCTAGCAACGGCTGGTTTGAGGATGGAACGGACACGCTGATTCGTGCCGAGGTCAGAGTGGGAGGAGACAGGGGTTGCGGAGCTGCTGCAGGACCTGTTAGCGAGAATCTCAATGCCCGGACTCGCCGTCGTCAACTAACATTCCTTTCCTTCGCTGAGGAAAACCAGAGAATCGCACGACGTATATATTGGCACAATAGGAGAATGAAGTTGATGATGGAGGAACGTGGATGCTGCGGCCTTAATACTAATGCTCGCCCTCGCCCTTTGTGTACGCGCGACCTCTTGACTTGGGGAACAATCCCGTCGGCAATTGTACCGAGGTTTGCCACAGCGGCCAAAAGCGTCTGAGACAGACTGACTTGCAGAGCAGCAATCCCGGCCGGCCTCACAGATGTGGGGTTTGCATTGGATTCCCCATTCCACCTTATTTGCCCACCAGCGACTGGATGCCGGACGAGGAGACATGGTACGAGTGTCAGGAGGTGCGCACTCGCAGCGTTGCAGTGATGCTTGTCGGCCTTGTCGGCCTTGTGCCCTGCACTTTCCCCCATCTTCCCCACACGCCGTCACGAGCCGCTTCCCCACGCCAGGGAAGCCTCTGGGCGACTGGCTGCGGTCCCCTTTTGCATGTGAAGGCTTCTGCGGCGGGGACCCATTAAAATCTGGGTATTTGCAAGCAGCTCTGAAGCAGCCGGAAGTCTAAGAACTAGTAGGCTTGAGGCCGGTCAAGTATTCGTCTGGAGCCTATTATCATGAATAGGCGCGTTTCGGCCGACCGGCCATCGCACTGAACTCTTGGGCATGCTTGTCTTAGGTCCTCAGATTAACCTTAAAACGAGAGGCAAAGGGCCTGGGCCTCTGGATATCCGCCCGAAGCCGAGCCAGCGGCGAGGCTCAGCAGGTCAGATGACCGCCGACTTCCCGTGCCAGAGGGCAATTGCTTCTGCTCTGCGCGGGTTTCTCTTGGGTGCCTAGCACCTGGCATGTGATGCTCGAATTTCCGGGGTCGCACTCATTACAGCAGCCAGATTAAAGGCCTCTCTGTTGCCCTAGCAGTTCTAACATTTTCTAATCGGAGGTGAGGTGCGCACAGCTTGGGTTTCCCTATTTTCTGCTGCCGAGGAACGCGCGAAAGGCCATACGGGATGCATCGTTGTCATGAAGACTACGGGGGTGCGGGGAGAGGGTAAGCGCAGGCGTAGGCGCAATGGAAGCGGGGATTGAAGAGAGTGTGAACCCTCCTGGATCATCTTGATTTTGCTAGCGACGAAAAGCACTTCTTGGGTTGGCCAGCGAAAACAGCTGTGGTTTGGGAGCGCTCAAATCAGGTGCCGCGTCATATGACAGCATACGTCACAAGCGGCCATCCCGCAACAATGGAGATCACTTATCCGCAATGATTTTGTAAGACGATAACCAAATATGCTTTGATTGAAACCCAAGCCACATACAAAAAATGCGCCCCCTGCTCATCTCTGCCACGGTTCTGAACCTGAGTGCCGTCGTATCGTCACAGCTGATATTACCGCTCATCCGCGGCCATCCGAAAACCCCACATCTCCGGTCGCACGGCGACGGCGGCCAGCTTCCGCTGAATATGGACCCCGTAGGGCCCGGGCCGGCGATGCCCCCTTCCAACCCGGCCCCGGAGCACCCTTCATCCGGGTCAGGCGGCGATGTGATGTTATCTGACGTTATGGGCAAGGAGAGGAGCATCAATCTCTTTGCGGGGTATGTCCGACAACGTTCCATCCGTCAAGACAAGCTTGCTTACACGCGGCCGTATAGTTTCGTAAGAGACATCGAATCGGCATCGCAACGTCTCGATGATTCATCTAAGAACACTACGGTTCTGGCTCCTCTAAACTCTGCTATCGAGAGGCTCCCTCGCAAGCCTTGGGAAGACCCCCGCGACTACGGCGCACTTGGGCCAAATGCCTACGAAGGAGAAGATGGGCAAGACAGAGCTAACCAGAACCTTCGCCGCTTCGTCGAAGAGCACATGGTCCCAATGAACCCTTGGCCAGAGGGCAAGAATGCAAAGGCGATAGGGGATGACCAGACCATCTGGTGGGAGGACAAGAATGGGATCAAAGTGGTCAGTAATAAGATGTGGGTTGCTCTCTGACACTGTATGCTTACGCCGTGGATGTCTAGATTCAGCCAGCAGGCATCGAGGTTATTAGTATCGCAAGCACCGTTGCGAACGGCCAAGTGGTAGGTTGCCCCCCGCCGTGGAGTGCTTCTCGTCATATATGAACCACAGCTGACATATTGTCGATAGTGGATAATTAAAGATGTTCGAAACTACGCCTGAGCAGATCCGGGACGATATAAGGTTGCTTGATTTGGACAATGAATTATTTGGGTCGAGACAAGTAGGTATGGTGCATGCGTTGGCCGGATAATATATGGAATAATATATGGACGGTTCTTGTAGCTGGATTTTGGATCTGGTAGAGCGGGAGTTCAGGCATTCGAATTCCTTTGCGCTTCAGACGAATGAATCCAATCGGTTATCGTGTATTGCGAATTTGAGAAAGTGGCATCCAAACAGTGGAACAGCGATATTTGGATGACGACGTAGGTTCCTGGCAAGCTCCACAGTGATGCTTCCGAGCAACGGAGGTCGCCGCAACCGCGCCGGGCCACAGAGGCACATGAGCTTCGGAAAACACAAAGAACATTTGGATTGTAGCTGATAATGACATTTTTTTGGTGCAACCCGCACTCAACTATGCTAGACTTCAAGCTGTTTTGCGCCTCACAGGGTGTGCGAGAGCCGCTTCCTTGTTGATGCTGTAGCTACGTATTGGTCTGGGCGCGCCAGGTTCCCCCGAAATTTTGCCGCTTATCGCTATCGCGCGACGGGGGCTGGAAATCTGCCACTCTGATCCCATCTCCCGATTGTGTCCTGCATCACGGACTACTCGTTTGAACTGACATGACCTCATCCAACCTTTGATTCCGACACGCGCACTTGATACACCGGCCTGTATTTTTGTTTCTCCGAGTTATCTACGAGCCAGCGACCTTTTTGAATGGCTGTTGATAGGCCGCATGACATCAGTCGCAGCTGTAAGTCTGAGCTCTGATTTTACCTCCCAGCTGCCCGGTCGCGCTTCTGCCCCTGAGCTGCCGGCAACCGTATCATCCTCCCAACAACGCTGGACTGTCGCTGTTTCTCTCCGATCTAGACCTTGTCAGCTTTCTATGCCTCCTAAATTCATCCGGTGTGATACTGACTTGCCATTTTGCGCTGACCAGAGCCCTCGAGAAGCCCACCCGAGATGAACCCCCAGCCGCCCCATGCCGGCGGCGGCTTTGACCACAGCCGCGACCGAGAACGTGATATAGAGGAACAACGGCATCGCGCCATCCAGCAGGAGGAAATGGCTAGGCGAGAGCGTGAACGCGAACGCGATGAGGCTGAGCGACAGCAGCACCGGGAACCATACCAGCCAAGCGCCCCGCACCATAGCAGCGCGGGTTCGCTCCCTATCCATCAGCCTGTCGCATCGAGAATCTCGACCACCATACACAGCCCTGGCGGCCTTCTCGCCAACCACGGCGTGTCTGCACCACCTATACCGATCGGTGCTCCCGCTCATGGCTATCCTGCGCCGCAGCACCACGAGCCGGGACGACCCACTCAACATACCGGCCCCGGACCGGCTGCCAACCCACAGCAGCATCCGATCTTTGCGCCGCTGCCCCACGGCCAAAGCGGCCCCAATAACTCGATTGGTGGCATGGGACCTGGCCCAGGCTCTATGATCTCCGGATCCTTACAGCAGGGAAACGGTCGCGCTGTACCGGATGGTCCGCAGCAGGTGCCTCCTATGCCTCCCTTCGCCGCTGCCATAGTCACCGGACAAGCCATGGCTACTGGGCCGGGCGGTATGCCCCAAGGCCAACAGCCAATCTTGAATGTAGGTTGTCATAAATGGTTGGTGGGTGCATTATATGTGTCTCGAGGCTGACGGCGCTTTGCTATTTAGGACGCCCTCAGCTACCTCGATCAGGTCAAGGTGCAGTTTCACGAGCAGCCAGACGTATACAATAAGTTCCTGGACATAATGAAAGATTTCAAGAGCCAGACGTAAGCCGCCTATGTGTCGGTCTTGGAGCACGGAAATGTTAGCTAATAGACGACAGTATTGACACGCCTGGTGTTATTAGCAGGGTATCTGAGCTTTTTGCGGGACACCCTAACCTGATCCAAGGGTTTAACACCTTCTTGCCACCTGGTTATAGGATCGAGTGTGGCCTTGAGAATAATCCGAACAGTATTCGTGTCACAACACCCTCAGGATCGACGATACATTCTATCGGAGGCAGCCGCCCAGCCCAGATTGAGCCAGCGCAGCCACCGTCTGGCTCCGGGCAGCAGCCATATTTGAGCGCGCGACCAAGCAATTGGCAGGCACCAGTGCAACACAGCATCGAAAGTCCAGAAGCTACATTCAGTGTACCAGCGCAGAACGGGCCTCCTGGCTTTCCTCCTGCATCGAGCCAAAGCGCGTCTTTCGAGAACACAAGCCCGGCTCAGCAACGAGCGGTCCCAGCGACGCAGAATGGGTCTGCTGTGAATCACGCGCCAGCACCCAGAAATGCGCACACCCCCACACCGAGCTCTGGACCAACTCCTGCGAACGGGAGCGCAACGCAGCAAGCCAACATGGAAAAGCGAGGACCTGTCGAATTCAACCACGCTATTAGCTACGTGAACAAAATAAAGGTAATGTTGTTTTTCTTATTATTTGGGGTAAAAAAAAGTTCTATGAAACCGTGGCTCTCAAGGATGGGGCTGGTCAAAAAATTGGTGGAGACTTTTCCAAGACTTCGCCCTTGGTCTTCCTCACTTTCTCACCTTGGACCCTCAACTGACACTTTTCCAGAACCGCTTCCAGGACCGTCCCGAGATCTACAAGCAATTTCTCGAAATCCTGCAGACCTACCAGCGAGAGCAAAAACCCATCCAAGACGTCTATTCACAGGTTACGACTCTGTTCCACACCGCGCCGGATCTCTTGGAGGACTTCAAACAATTCCTCCCTGAGTCGGCTGCGCAAACTCGATCCGGTGGTTCGCGTCCCGAGGACGGCATCGCCATGGCCGTCACCACCCCCACGCCCCAACCGGCGCATGCTGCTCGTGACGGACCAAAGATGCCACCGGTCGGGAACTTCGCCCCGCCAGCGAGCGCCACCAAGGAGACTAAGAAGCGCGCCCGTCCCGACAAGAGCGCACTCAGCGCTGCCGTCAATGCGGTCGAACAGGGTCAGACATCAGCCCTGCGGGGAACAATCCCAGCGGTACCGAGCAACAAACGCGCCAAGCTCTCTCACAAGCCTGGTGGTGTGACCGATGGTATCTTCGTGGAGCCCACCTTGACTCCCGTCATGCCAGAGCCGCTTGCCCCGATCCCGATTTCTCTCTCTGGTCAGGACGACTTCGCTTTTTTCGACCGAGTGAAAAAGCACATTGGGAATAGGACAGCCATGACCGAGTTCCTGAAGCTCATCAACTTGTGGAACTTGGAGCTCATCGACAAGGAAGTTTTGATTTATAAGGCAAATCAGTTCATGGGCGGCAATTCCGAGCTTCTCAACACCCTGATCGCCATGTTTAAGAACGCTGGCGAGGAGGAACTTGTTGACAACAGGCCCGAGGCCCCAACCGGGAGAGTTTCTTTAAGCAACTGCCGTGGATTTGGCCCAAGTTACAGACTCCTGCCGAAGCGAGTAAGTTAATAGCTGCCCCCAGTGTGACTCTACCTCCGCAATTCTGACAATTTGGCCTAGGAACGTCTCAAGCCCTGCAGCGGTCGCGATGAGCTTTGCAACTCAGTTCTCAATGACGAATGGGCCTCCCACCCTACTTGGGCATCCGAGGACTCCGGATTCGTCGCCCACAGAAAGAACGGTTACGAGGAGGGCCTACATCGCATCGAGGAAGAGCGTCACGATTACGATTTCTACATTGAGGCAAACCAGAAGTGCATCCAGCTTCTGGAACCGATCGCACAGCAAATGCTCACTCTATCCCAACCCGAGCGAGCCGCGTTTAAGATGCCGGCCGGGCTCGGTGGGCAGAGCACGTCAATCTACAAACGCGTCCTCAAAAAGATATACGGGTCAGAGAAGGGCGTGGAGGTAGCGAACGAAATGTTCAAGAACCCCTTCGCTGTGGTCCCTATTGTTATGGCGCGCTTGAAGCAAAAGGATGAGGAGTGGAGATTCACTCAGGTATGTGCTAATAATTGTTTGGATTGCGAGTCTTGTGTTGACCTGTTGCACAGCGAGAGTGGGAGAAAGTTTGGCAGAGCCAAACTGAGACGATGCACTTGAAGAGTTTAGATCATATGGGAATCCAGGTCAAGACCAACGACAAGCGGAATCTAGCTGCGAAGCACCTCGTCGATGTCATCAAGACGAAGCACGAGGAACAGCGCCGTCTCCGAATGTCCAAAAGCAAGATCCCCCGCTACCAGTTTCAGTATGGCTTCCAGGATCAAGCCCTTCTTCTCGACCTGCTGCGATTTATGATCGTGTATGCGCATGTGGGTGGACAGCACAACGCTCAGGAACGCCGCCGTATACTGGAGTTTTTCGAGACCTTTATCCCACAATTCTTTGACGTACCCGAGGAGGCTGTTCGTGACAGGTTAGCAGACCTGGATGATGTGTCAGCAGAAGAGGACGAGGACGATCCGACCCCGGCCGAACTTACGAATGGCCGCGCCCGCCGCAACGGCAAAAAGTCAGACCTTCTGCGAGGGGTCCTCGACCCAGGCCGCAATGGCAGCCGCACACGTACGCAAAAAGAGGACAGCGCGGCGTCGGGAAGCAAGGAGACGACCCCAGATGTTGGCTCTGCCAACGAAGAAGACATGGCCGATGCTCCTGAAGATCAGCCCGTCCCATTAGTTTCGAACGGTCGCTGGTTGCCCGCTGTTCCTGGCCCTATTATTGTCGAGAAGAACAGGGATGGCAGAGAGTCCGATCTCCTTGACGTGGATGGTGAGCTCAAGGCGGACGCGCCTTTCCCGCGGTCCTGGTACAACTTCTACTGCAATCAGAATATGTACATCTTCTTCACAGTCTTCCAGACGCTGTACAAGCGTCTTGAGGACGTCAAGAACAGCCGCGAAAGCGTTCTGCAGGAGATCAGACGTCAAAAGGCAGAGAAGCCCGCCAAAATCCTCGGGCTTGTCCATGCGGATACGCAGTATTTTGACAACGAGGACCCCGAAACCTTTTGGCCCAACACAGTCACGTTGGTAGAGGACTACCTCAACGGTGAGGTCGACGAGAGCCGCTACCAAGATGTTCTCAGACACTTCTACCTCAAGAAGGGCTGGACTCTCTATACGATCCAGGATCTTCTGAAGACCCTTTGCCGTATCGGACTCGCTTGCAATAACCCTGACGCTAAGGGTGAAAAGACTAAAGAGCTCGTCAAGGCGTATCTCGAGAGCCGGCAGCAAGAGGAGACGAGCTTCCAGAATGAAATCAGCGCGCGAAAGTTTGCTGAGAAGTGCATCAAGGACGGGGAGATGTTTGTGATATGTTGGGTAAGTCCGCTGATAATCTTTTATCGACGAGCAAGTACTGACACGCATAACAGTATCCCTCCAAGAAGGAAGCCACGGTCCGGTGGCTCCAGAAGGATGAAACAACATTCTACATGGACGAAATGGAGCGCATTCAGCAGTGGCAGTACTACATTTCGTCATACATGCGGGTAGAGCACACGGAGGGCATCGTTAGGTCACGATTGCAAAAGGTGCTACTCGAGCGTAATCTGCCTTCGGATGCCAAAGATTCGTCAGACGAGGGGTACGCGCATAAGCCCATCCGCGTGCACGAGGGTCTGGTGGTTAGGATCTGCCTGAACTCGTACAAGATGGTTTTTGAGAAGGATACATGCGACTACTTTTTATACAACAAGGACTTGTTCGATACGCCAGAAGACCGCAAGTTCTACGAGGACAAGCAGGCGTTCCAGACGGAGCTACGGAGCGACCGGCTCAAAGATAAGCTCATCACGAACAACGCGTGGATGAAGGGCATGAGCCACGAGGGTGTCCAGAAAATCAAGGACGAGTATCAACGGTGGAAGGATGGCGAGATCCCGACGCCCGGGCAGGACCACGCGCAACAAGCGGCGCTGCCACAGGGTGATGCGGGAGACGTCAAGATGTCTGATTAGAGCGTAGTAGTTTCGTACAAGGCATCATTGAGGCTGGGAGGTTGGGGCGGTTACGGGACGGCGCCTATGGCGTCGGAGGGAGCAAGTGGCGTTAAAACAATGAATGAGGGATGCGGCTTTTTGTTCTTTACTAATTTCCGGAGCGTGTATCCGCCAGCGACATCATATAGGGGGCCTACGCTTTATTTGCTTTTGTTCTCGGAATAGTGGTGCTGTTTTATCGGTAAATGGATCAAGGATTCTGACGCAATCAATGAAGAATCAATACGTGCATGCTGAGAGTTCCTCGAGGTAAGGTATCCTAGGTATGCAAGGCGATGTGACTATTGGAGGTAATTACCATATGTAGTACATGTTGCTGTTGAAGTACAGCTCCATCACAAGAGTAAGATGGCAAGAGTACATGAGTGTTTTCTTTCATGGCTCTAGGTTACGCAGGCGAGCTCGTTCCAAGATAAACCCGCCTGCTGGCGACCACCTGCAATATGGTGTGAGAAATATAGAAGTTTGCAATACCTCCTGGGTACGGCCTGTAATATAATGGACTGCCTGTAGCTTTCCATAGAGCCGTTTATTCGCCTTTTCTTTCTCCAAGATTTGAGTTTGATGAGTTGGCCGCGAGCTCGGGCCACATCGAGTTCGAGTTCGATTTTGGCTCATTTCAGCGCACCACGTCTCAACCGCGTTCAGGTGACAACAGAGCCACCAATTCTCACGAGTTGACCAAAAGTCATGACAATTCAAATAAGGCTCGTAGGCATTCTGCGCTGCCACAGCATTACAGCAGCGCGGGGACAAGTCGTTCCATCTCTATTGGTGAGGAGCTTTTCGTCCCACTGCTTACCCAAGTCAACACCACAACCTTCAGCATCAACTCTCAAATCCCGTTTGCGCTTGGGAGTACGATGGCAGCTTAGAATTAGGGGCGGGATTGTCCCGGGTTTGGAGAGGAGAGCTTTTTCGTCGATGCGAACTAGCTCGGCAGCTGCCAATGGGCCAAACCCGCCTACAGCGACGCCTGCGGGAAGGCCGATGAGAATGGGTGAGACCCCAAGTCCGTCAAGTACAAACAGAAAGACTGATGATATCGTGCAGCCTACCCACAGAGGTTACTCATCTACCACGCTGGCACGGGGAGTACGTCCATGATGACAACGCCTGATCTCACACCGCTCCAACCGAACTAACATTTGACAGAAACAACCTTCCTCGCAGTTCTCAAACTCACCACCATCTTTGTTTTCATCTTCTTCACCTTCCTCGTCGCACCAAGCTACATCATGGCCGCTGCGCCCCTCCCCACAACAGCAGGGAGTAAGCTCCCCGTTCCTTGTCACCACGTATCCCGCTCACGCCGACCCTACAGTCCTCCTCTGCGGTATCGTCCCCGTAGTCTACGTGGCATACAGTGCCTCTCCCTTTGTGACAGCCATCCATCTTCATGTCCCGCCGTTTGCACGCACCTCGGCCGAGATGCTGCGGCGGTTTGCGGCTAACGCGCCGCCCGCAACCCGGATGGACATTGTGACGCAGAGTCTCATCGGCAAGCCGCGCGTGAGCACCATGACGGTAGACAACCTGAAGCCTGCGAAGAAGCGGTTCGGCATGGTCAACTACGAGCGCGACACTGCAGCGGCCAACAAGGAGAGGAAGTGGTATCACTTCCGGGCCATCGGAAACTTCAACGTCCAGAAAGGAAACGAGACCAAGGTTCAGCATGGGTGGGTATGGCCTGAGATAGCCAAGACGATTGGCAAGAGGCATGAAGGGAAGAAATAGCCCGGTTCACGTATCCGCCGGATATTGTACCATATAAATCTGTACCATACCTTACCTAGCCCAGCTGCCCCAAAATACACACCCATCTGCCACCCACCACGTCAACCCCCCTTACAACTCCACAACCGCATACCTCAACAGCCCCAACGCTGCACCCAGCACAATCGCCACAGGCGGATCAACACCAAACCAAGCACCCCCAACATAACTCGTCGCCGTGACCACCACCCACCACGGATCCTCCGCAAGACTCTTCCCCCTTACAAATCCCTCATCAATCCATCCAATCCCCCACAGCCTATACACCGCCGTATAAATCAGCCCCACCGCCGCAGCATTCACCCCCCTCAAAGCGCTCTTCACCCCCCGCTTGTTCCTCACCTCCCCCCAGATCCCCATCGTCCCATGCACCGTCACCAACCCAGGGATGAATATCCCCAGGAACCCCAACAGCCCGCCCAACGCGGGGTGATACCCGCTCCCAGAGGCAGTCAGTGCGCCCAGATATACCGCGAAGTTAAAATTGGGCCCGGGGAAGCCCTGGATCAGAGCTAGGCCTATTAGGAAATCACGCGGAGAAACCCATCCCTCGGCGACGATGTATTCACGCAGGAGGGGAACGACAACGGGGCCGCCGCCGAAAATGATTGTCCCGGCTAGGTAGAGGTTTGCGAAGAGCCGGTAGAGCAGGGGCGGGGCGGACAGGGCGCCGCGGAGGGTGACGATGATGATGAAGGTGATCAAGAAGAGGATTATTAGACCGACGCCGGCTTGCCAGGAGAGGGCGGTTAGGCGGCGGGAGGCGGGGATGGCGCGCTCGGAGGTGGGGGAGCTAGGGGCCGTGGAGGAGGGCACGGCATCTTGTTGGGAGGTTGGGAGACGTTGCCGGGTGGAATCGGAGACAGTCGTGGTGGTGGCCTTGGTGGGTTCGGAGTCGGGGTTGGGTTGGGCTTGGGTTGAAGGGAGTTCGATGCCGGGCTCGGGGGTGGCTGCGGAGGGTGGTTGTCGTCCGGTAAGCTTCCCGCGGAGTTTTGAGGGTGTGCTGGCGATGAACTTGACGGGGCGGTGGAGCCAGCGGAAGTCGAAGACGATGGCGGTGATTCCTGCGATGAGCATGAGCAGTGGGAAGTACCACAACGCGTTGTACAACAAGCCTGCGGCTGCGCCGAGAAACACGAGGGATCTGGTTAGCTTGTCGGTGATGGCTTTCTGGGCGAGCTGGACGGCTGCGAGGGCGATGATGCCGACTGTCGCTGCGTTGAGGCCCGAGAGGAGGGCGTAGACGGGGCGGGGTAGAGTCTCGCCGACGTTGGAAATGCCGATAGCTAGACCGAGCATGCCCAGTGCTCCGGGGAGACTAGGTGCGTCGTTAGTATTGGTTACCCCTTTATGGTTGTTTACTTGGGACCTCCAGCGGGGACAGACCTCCAGATGAGAAAGCCGAGCACGGCTGGCAGGAAACCGTCATGGATCAGACTAATGCAGTACAGCATCTTCGTGCTCCCCGGGCCGGAGAAGGCCTGGCACACGCTGAAGAGCTCCTGGTACTGGAAGCATGGATATCAGTGTCTCGTTGTCTCACGTGTAGGTGGAAGCCGACTTGGCCGTGTAACTCACCAACTGCTCGTCTATCCATTGCAGCTTCTGGACGAACTTGTCGTGGAACTAACAGTGTCCGTATTAGCCCACTCGAGAGCCGAGTCCTACTCGAGCTGAGATGGCTTACTATCTTGAAATGCACCGGCGGGCCCCCAAAGGACGTGAAACCGAGATACCACGTCTCGCTGACTGTGTTCCAAAACTTGGCCCCTATCTTCCCCCAGGCTCGGTGCCACGCGCCCGGCGCCACCCAGGTCCGTTCAGCGATCATCTCCGCGTGTTGCTGCCGCAGAACACCGCGCTTCGCTTCAAAACTACCTTACGATATCACTTGCAGTAGTGAGCCAATCAATAGGTCCTCGCAGTTGGTATCGGATGGAATCAATTGCCAGCCAGTCTCCCTAATAAATAAACCACGCAGGCGATGCTGGCCACAGAACGTGTGGTCTTGCCTCATTGCCCGCTGTTCGCCAAGCAGCGCCTCATCTGCATGTTGCTGCTTCCAAGAGCAATGACCAGAGCACGTGAGCGGGTGATTCGTGTTTGATCACCGCCGATGTTTCTCGGTCCCCACCCGCAGCAAAAAAACCGGGCTCGCCGCCGCCGGGACAGTCATCGGCGAATTTGCTGTTGATGATCCTATATGCCGCGAGCCGTTTGCGGCTCGGTGCAGATCAAATTAACGACAGCGTTCACATTTTTAGCTGCATTATTTGACGACATCACAATAAGCTTCCTCCTAAGGCGTTTTTTTCTGGCCGGCGTTTCGCTCGCCCTACTGCACCGTTCAGCAGAAACACAGAAACTACCCGCCGCCTGTGTGTCATTTCTTCGACATGCACACGTGGGAGGGTGGAATGTCTTGCAAGTTGTGTGTCTCCAGCCTGGCGGCTACGACGTCGTGATTGGCTTCGGTAGCTTGCTGTCGGTCAAACCAGCCCCCTGCAGTAGGAGGTCTGTCCGGAGCTTCCATTTTCAGCAAGATCTGTTGCTAACAACCCGAACGCTTAGGCATCTCGTCTTGGTTTATCCAAATGTCAATTGTGACGACCGCGCAGGAGCGAAGGCAATAAAGCGCAATTACAGACAAGAGGTAGCAGCCAGCGCTGCCACCAACCCTCAAAATGGACAATGCTCATTTCCTTTACCGCCATCTCGCGGCCTCAGTGCCCTCCGATTTGGCGAGGTGTGGTGTCGTCGTTTCTGAAGCGCCCGCTCTGAGCTCTTCCAGCAGATTGCCCTTCTATCAGCGGCAGGCACCGCTGAGACAAGGCGGTTCAAACATTTTCGTCGAGCGCCCATCCCTGCGTACCGTAGCCTCCCGAATTACCGCTACCCACTATCCATTCTTCAAAAGGCTAATCCAGCCTTTGTCTGGCGCTTCTGACGTCGTATTGTCTTTGAGCAGGAGAAAGGAGAGATACGCAACTTCATCTGGTTCCTGCGTCCAGGCGCGCAGGCTGATACCCGAGGGCTGGTGGTCAGAGCGACCCTGGCATTGGAGGGTTGTGCGCCGCGCCACCTGCAAGGTACGAAACGCTCCTTACCAAAAACAGCCATAGCGACTTGGGGGCGCGCAGGGAGCCAGGGGTACCTTGTCCTCCCACACGCCCAATTCGATCCAAAATGAATGGCGATGGCGCCTCGCGGTCGCTCGCGGTGCCACATCGCTGACAGGCGCGACGGCGACTGGCTCACGCTGTCAAATGAAGCTAACGGCGTGCAACCCCCATGCGACCTTCCCCGGAGTCCATTCTCAAAGACGGCGGACAGTTTCAATTTTTGCTCCCTTTCCCTCTCTTCCTTTCGAGTCTCCCGCTAGGCTATCTGCAAATTCTCTCCGCTTTATGGGTGATTTCCCAAACTAATTGCAACCCTCCGGACCAGATCCAATCGAGGTGCCCCCAAGCCATGAGGACCGAGTGCAGATAAAGCCGACAGCACACCTGACCGTATGCCACACTATGAATATCATGGAGGCTCTCGAACGCCCGCCGCCAAGCGGCTATCCACCCCCCTCCGCTGCCCTCTCTGAGACGACAACTGCTTCATCTGACGTTGCTGTCGGTGCTGCTACGTCGCCCCCGCGCCCGGCCCCCCCACCACTCGGGCCTCTCGAAACATCACTACAAACATACGGCCAAACGGACGCATTCCCACCTCTCCCTTCGGTGGCTTCGCACCGGTCGCTACCGAGCCCTAGGACTGGACGCTCTCAGAGTCTCGCCATCAAGCGCAAGCCTTTGTCCTCGACGGCCTCGCCCATCGCCACGCGGTACTCGACTCGTGACTACCTGGAAGCCGTCAAGCAGCTTCCCCGTCCCGAGCAGAGGTTTTCACGGTCTTGCTCCTTAGACAGCCCAACCCTGTATGAGTTTCCCGACGGCCGGAACTTGCTCGCCGCTGGTTTGCTGAGCTCTCGTGGATCCACGGCTAGTTCCGGGCCCAGCCAACCGTATGTCTCGATGCAACTTTCACACTCACCCTCATTTCGCATGGCTAAATGATGACCAAATGGCAACTGACACCGAACTGTTTGACAGGTCGTCTCCCGTCTTCGAGAAGACGGTACTTGCTCTCGCCCCGTCCGAGAGCGAGGCAGAGGAGCATCCACCGCTGCGAAACATTTTGGGGAGCAGCCCTGCAGCTGCTCAAACCACCAGCGGGATCTCGCACGACCAAGATCTAAGCGCTGAGACGGCCAGTCTGGCCAGTCAGGAGTCGAGCTACGACTGGGTCCAATCCTCTCCAACCATCTTGCCCGAGCCAACGGGAAACCGTAACACCGTTATTAATACCATGTCGGCCTCGTCGCGGAAATCCCCCCCGCCACACCTCACTTTAGGACCAGTCGACCCGATCGTACAGGCTACGACAGTTGCATCCAAGGCGGACAATACTAATCTTAATAAACCACTCCCGAAATCACCTGCCTCCTCCAAGATCTCCGCATTCTTTGGCTGGGCCAACTCTCCAACTTCTACCTCTGTCACCGATTTCTCAGACAGGGCATACTCACCACTGCCGTCGCCATACTCTGTGAAGCCCGCGACCACGGTGACTGAGACAGATGGGCCTGCAGCATCCTCCAAGGGATCGACTTATTCAAATGCCACCGCGGAGAACCCCCAGCAATATTTTGACAACTACTTACAAACGCCGTCCACCAGCACGCCGCCATTGGCTCACATCGAGGAGATGGAGGACGAGCTGAAGGCGATAAGCGCCGAGTTGGCTTCGTCCATCCGGCGCGAGATCGACTTGGAAGATTTGGTTGACAGACTGCAGATTCAGGTCAACAACCCACAGACGCCAGGGAAGAGGACAAGCGACTACTACTCCGACTCGGGATACAGCTCGGCCAAGTTTAGCGACTATGACCAAGCCAAGGAGGAGATCTCCCAAGTTCAGCGCCGTGCAGAACAGGAAAGGGCCCAGCTTCGGTTGGATCTCATTGGGAAGCTTCAGGATGAACGTTCCCAACGCCGGATGCTCAGCCAGCAGATTGAGGAGCTGTCAAACAAGGCATCCCAGATCGATCTTGCTCGGCTTAATACCATGGACGCTGGCGGGCGTGTCAAGGACCTGGAAGCCACGTGTGAGGATTTACGTAGGAAGCTTTCTGAGGAACGCCAAGTTAAGGACAACTTCGAGGATCTTCTGTCTGCGCTCAAGGGCGAGCTTCAGAGCGCATCGAATGAGCGGGACAACCTCCGAGATGAGATCGTCCCCCAGCTCCGCGCCCGGGTTGAAGGCCTAGAGGCAGCTGCCGCCGAAAACGCCAAGATGGCATACGACACGACCAAGATACAGCAGGAACTGCAGTCTCTAAGGTCAGAGAACTCGGAACTCAAGCAAACTGGCACCCGCATGTCGGTTGCTCTGTCGAGATCGGCATCAGTCACAGGCAGCACCCATAAGAGGAGCCGCCCTCAATCTTTGGCAAGGTCTACGACAGTAAAGCAGAATGAGCCGCGCGAGGCCCTCGCTGAGAGACTCAGCGACGTCGAAGCACAGCGAGACGCCCTGCACAGCGCGCTAAAGAGCTTGCTCGAGAGGCAGGAGTTCCAGAACCGCGAGAACCAGAAGCGAATCCGACAACTCGAGATGGAACGGGACCGCCTCCTAACTGCTTCTCCGAAAAAGGCAGGATATGAGAGAGAAGTCTCGAACCTTCGTGAAGAAATCACCGCATTGCGTCGAAGGGCAGAGGAAGCCATCGAGCAGAAGTGGCAGGTTGAGAAGGGCCTCGGCGGGTTGAAGATGGACCTGGACCGTGCCGAGGAGGAAATTGCCTCGCTGCGGAGCCTACTCAAGGAGAACGACATCTTGATTCCGGAGATGCTCGTCCGGTCAAGCAGCTCAAGCAGTGGCTCTTTTCAGAGATCCTCCGCACCCGTCACTTCGGCTTCGCTTGAGAAGGCTTATAAGGACTTGCAAATCGCGTACGCTGACGCACTTGAGCGGATCAAGAAGCTCGAGTCAAGCTCAGGGTTGGATGAGAAGACGAAGCTAGCTATGGAGCGTCTTGAGCAATCCCTTGCCACTGCCATCTCAGACCGCGATCTCGCTCGCTCGGAGCTCAAATCGTACCAGGCACAAGTCGGGACCCTCCAGGACTCGGAGAGGAGACACTTTGAGGTTGAGCGAGATCTCGCGGACCAGCTAAGGGAGTCGGCCCGTAGAGTGGAGGAGCTTGCCCAGCAAGTGCGCTCCCAGCTCGCGACCAACGCAACCCTGCGCAAGCGCCTGTCTGATACCGTCGCACGCGGCGAGGCCGACCAGAGAGTGAGCACGGAGCGCATCACTGGTCTGCAGAGCCGTCTCCGTACCCTCGAGGAGCAGGTAGTTGCTGCGCAGTCTGGAGCCGAGGAGCGGGTGGCACGCCACGAAGATGAAATCTCGGCAATCAAGGATGCGCACAGCATCCAGCTGCAGCGCCTGCGCGATAACTCGGGTAGCCTGCGTACTCCGGGCAGCCCTCGACTCTTTCCACCAAAGTCTCCCCTGTCGCCGATGTTCAGCGCCAGGAACACCCCGAGCAGTCGGTCTCCGAGAATGTCATCGCCTCTCCTCTCGCCCAACACCAACCGGCCGGGCATCAGGCGATCGGCCACATCACCTCTAGACGGTAACGCCGACAGCTTGACGGAACAGGTCGAGACGCTCAAGGGGCGCGTCGCCGAGCTGGAGGGAGCTTTGGCGTCCACAGACGCCGAGATGCAAGAGGTGGTGAGCCGCATGAATACGGCCCAGATTGAGGTTATGACACTCCAAGAGGAGCGTGAGACAGCTGTGCGCGAGACCCGCCGGCTTCAGCGCACCTTGGAGGAGGAAAGGATCCAAGTGTTTGAACAGCGGTTCAAGACGATGACGGAGGTCAGGTAGTATCGACTAGGCGGCGATCTGCCACTTTCTCACTCTCGCTGGGTGAGAACGCACCGGGCTTTTCATCATTAAGCCTTGTGGTATGTTTTGTCGCACCGTTTTTTGGTTTATTCAACGCATCAAATCGGCGCTTTATGGGTTCATCTTTTCGGAGTACGGCATTTTCGGCGGCACTAAAATACCACCGGCACAGAAAGTACATCATCATCTGCTCATTGCAGAGCTGCGCGTTTTCTTGACGACACTGTACGACTTGCATCACTGGCATCGTTTTTCTTCCTGTACTATATGCCCCTGCTGGCTTGCGGCGGTTTCCTTTGGAGACTCTTTTTTAACTAGTTTTTGTATAATCTTATTTTTTGTGTAGGAGAAACATGGACAGGGCGAGAGAAGCATCATCCCAGTTGGAGAGAAACTCTTTCTGGAAGAAGATTGGATCATTGTAGCCATCTTGTATACTTAGTGCCTTGTTGGACAGGGAGATGGTATTCGGGTTACAGCCCGACTTGCCGGCTGGAATCACACTTAGATAGTCTAATGGTGAAACAGATTTGGGTATTACTCGAAAAGTGCCAGTGACCTCATGATGATGTTATGATGATAGATAGACCTGTTGCGACGCGGGAGTCTCGCTGCGAATTGACCCACGCCTGTGATGTACACCTGTGGTGAGTGCTGGCATAGATCTTTCTCCTTCCTCCCACCACTTCTCTAGATTGAATCCCTGTCATAGCTAGTGTACATCCCTAACTTGATGGTATATGTAGCCCTGTCCTTTGACTGGTGAGGATAAGGGGATACGAAACTCACAAGTGATATCTCTTGCATAGTATTCACTGCAAGTAAGTAGCGTATTGTGCAAGGAACGGACCGGGGCGGGAGGCAGGAAGATGGGGGTATGTACACGATGTGGGATGGGTGGACGATAATGCATTATTTCTCATTTCGGCCAAGATAAGGTGCAAGACAGAGCTTCGAGAAGGGCTTTCTAGCGACCGCCTCCGCCGAACGTCCATTCCGCGTTCTTCCACACCATATCGACTGTGGGTGCCTGCGGCAACTCTGTGGCCTACTAAGGTCAAACGGGTACGCTAATGCTGTCGGGGAATGGGGATGTAGGGGGATGTAGGGGGATGTCGGGGGATACGCAGGTGGGTACGGCTTTTGAGGGACGGGTTACAGAGGCGGGTAGGTAGGAGAGGGTTGGATGGGTGCCCTGAGAGGGAGGATAGGTAGTGGTTCAGTTTCAGTTCCCAACGGCGAGACGGTCCTACCACAGACACACACATAACACGGATTCCTTTCCTTTTCCTTCTCGCCGATCGAACGGAGCACTTGCAATAATTTCACCCGCACGCGGCCGTGTCTCACATCGGCCAAATGTTGGGCGTGGCGAGGCGTCTTTTCAACGTCTCGCTCAGCTGGGTGGGTGTGGAGCATGCATCATGGCTTGCGTTCAAGTGAGCTGATTGTCCTTTGGAAAGTTTTCTGGAAAACAAAGCATTCAATGTGGCTTCCGGTGGCTTTTCCGATGGGTGGATGCGTGGGACTCAGCGTGGCGCAAATGTCTTGTTGCGATATTATCTGCTTTGCCTAACATACATATAATATACATATAACGCTGAGGCATTATGGCGATGGACAGGCTCCGGGAAATTTGGCTTGGCCTCACGGACGGCGCCGGATGTGCCGCTCGGTTCGAGCGGCGAGAATGGGGTCGCCGAACCTTGGCGTCTTCGGCCGGCTTGATAAGGTCAAACCGTGTGCTCCGTTCGAAGCAACCGGAGCTCGCGTTGCCGAAGTCAAGGTGGTTGCGAATGCCTGTGGAATACGGGCTAGCTAGGCACAATGCCAGTCGAAGAGCTGTTTCATGTCGCGACGGGAGTTAGAACTAGTGCCCTCCGACGACGAGCCATGAGAGTAAGGTACGGTAGGGCCGGGGCTTGCTCCGTGCCCGAAAGACAGGAGACGGCGAGGTGGCGGAGGTCTGGATTTATTGCTCAACCCCCACAACTGAACCCCACGGGAGGCGTCGAGAATGAACGTAAGTCAGGAGTGTGTGCGGCTGATCGCGTCAACGCCAAGATTGAAAAGGTGAAAGTCATGCATTGTTCCTGATCGACCGATCCAGATTCCCGTTCGTTCTATCTTCTGCCCTTCCTGTGGGATTTGGACAGGGAACAGCGGGTGAATACTATCGCATCTTAAATGCGGATCACTTCGAGATCGGCAGCATAAGATGGCGAGATTATAGGTCTGGACCGAAGAGAGTTTCTTTATTGTGACAGAGGAGAACTCAGGTGTTCTCTTGACATCAGGCTAGATGAAGTGCCCGCAGCAGATCAAGGTACCCGGAGTTGTTACCTGGGTCTCGGGCTGCGTTTCTCATCTTTCGTGTTCCTGACTCCCCCACGCCTGAGCCCGCTTTCCGGGCTGAGGAGACTGCACTGACTAGCGCAAAGGGCTCGGACTTCGTACCCAAGAGGAGGGGAGACAGACATGACGACTGCCAGGTTACGTGAGAGGGAGGGAACGGGAGATAGGTACTTCGTACTGTGATACATTGGGAAATGTGTATCCCAAAAGCCCGGGACATGCAAGAGGCACCGATGGCTGCAGTGTTGAGCAGCACACGCACACACACACCTGAATTTAGCTGCATATGTACTACAAGACGTGGTAGTCGGGGAGAGCGGGAACAGGAACAGAAACAGGAACAACCAGGTCTGTAAGTGAAGAAAAGGAAGAGATAGCACTCTAACATCCTGCGTGATGAGGCACTTGCCCGGCAGCGAGCATGCGGCCGATGTGGATGGTTCATGGTTGTTGCCACTGTGAGAGATAACTCGAAGCACCACGAGAGGTCGAGATTGACCGCAAGACCGCAAAACCGATCAATGCCTGCCTGCCTTCCTTCCGGGACGATCGCAGATGCCCAGTCGGCCTCATTCTCGGCTCTGACTCTGGGGTTGGCCGAACAGACCAGAGCAATGCTCCGAGACTGCAACGCAAAGTCGCAGTGTTGGTGCAAGGAGGAAGAAGAAAAAGAGAAGGGGTAAGGAGCATTGGCAACACGCAATACAACAGTAGGTAACTGCCGGTATGCACGCTTGATACCCGCTCGAGTCGCAACACTCGCTGAGGGTTATGTCGCCGTGTGTGGTTACCACTACCAGCATTGCTGGGAAGAGGTCGGTCAAGGTAAGGCGTGGAAGCGTCGCACCAAGTTCGATGCCCCTGGTAAAGTGGGGCCATGCCACGCCGACGAGGACAAGGAGGATGAGGTAATCATAACGGGCGGGAGGGCACAGACGAGAAAAGCGGCCCCTCGGGCCCCCCACTCCCAGCGTCGAACCGGGGATGGTCAAGAACCTGGAAAGCTGGAGCCAATCGCCGGCCGCGAGGCTTATCTTTACACCAACATTTTACCAGACCTGCAGATGCAGCAAGACTCGCGCAGCTGCTTTCCCACTTTGCTGCTCCCTGGCTCTTGTCCCAAAGGGCACATCGAGACGAGGTGCAAGGGAACAATGGGGAGACACAGACGGCTGGCGAGCAGGGTTCCCCCCGGTGGCGCTCCCCAAGGAGTCCAACATCGACTCCCTTTGCTTTTTCTGCGTCCCGCTCCCTGCCGGTAACGACACGACGCGACGCCTCCTCGCTGACCAGAGCCCAGCCCAGGCCCAACCCCTCTCCGTCGCCCCTGGTCGGTGTGCGTGCTCGAGTCGCGATCTGTCAGCTTTGCGCGAGAGGAAAGCCTCTTGCGGACCTTTTTGGTCCGTTGCAATGAAGGGTGGAAGCATTGAGAGCAGCAAGACGCGAAAGCAGCAGTTGAACATTTTCTTATCAGTCTCGGCACTTGGCAATCTCCGATGTTGTGTGACAGTCCCAAAGGGATTCTCGTCGACTACCAGTGCGGGTAGAGGCCCCGCCTTTCCAGGTGCCTCTCGTTGGCCCCCATCACGGTTCGCCCGCTGGTCGTACCAAGGATGGGACAATGTACCTTCTGACCGCGGCATCTCGCCACGGCGCACTTGCCCCGAGTGGGATCTGATCTCACCCTGTGCATTGAACACCATCTAAACCCCATTTCCCACGATGAGCAGCTCAGGGGGTCAAGGGGTCTGGGGGGCGCTCGCGAGGGTCGTTAAAGCCCTCGGTGTCTGGACCATGGCTCCCCCGCATGGGAAACAAACACCCTCGTTTCTTTTCCTCCTGCGTGTGAATGTGAAGGCGCAGTGTGCTGTGCAGTTGCTGTCCCTGATCGAGGTCGTTCGATAGGCCCATCCACTCCCTCCAACGTTCCTTCCTACTGATCCGTACCCCCCCTCGATGCGTGGCTTGTTTCGTTCACTCGATAAGCCCAGCTTCTCCGGGACCGTCTTCCTGATTGGACCGACAGGCTTGTCGGTGTCGAGCAGCGTTATTGCCGGCATCCATTCGCTCTCGAGTTGAAGCCTTTCCTTTTTCTGTAGGCTTGGAAAAGCTTGGAGCTTGTGAACTGGGTGAGCGGGTGTCATCCCACGCCCGCCACTACCGCGACCGATCGTGTGAGGACTTTACATCTGTCGCCTCCCGCCCACTCACCTCCGTCTTATACCATTTTCTCACCTCCTCGACCTCAAAATAACCAGCGACACGGAGGACGGCGCAGGCCACATCACGACAGCATACAGCATCCCGGCTTGCTCTTACACACGGGCAGCCTCACACGACCATCGTGGACCACTGATTTGGCTCCCCCTCAGCCTCACTACCTTATCGGCTGCGCATTTTGGTTGATTCGCCCACCATGGCCGACTCAAATGCCGGGACTGACTTTGTCGTCTTGGTGCCCTTCAATGGCACAGACGGGCCAGGAGGTGATCCGCTGGTCGATAACCTCAATATCTGGTATCAGACTGGCGATATCGGATGGATGATCACGTCAACTGCCCTCGTGCTTCTTATGATCCCGGGAGTTGGGTAAGTTTCTGGAACTACGCCCTCCCTGCTTTAAGGGACTGACCGAGATCCCATCAGATTCTTCTACTCCGGCCTGGCGCGGAGAAAGTCGGCTTTGTCACTGATCTGGTTGTCGATCATGGCCACAGCTGTTACGACATTCCAGTGGTTCTTCTGGGGCTATTCCCTGACCTTCTCGCATACAGCAGGCCCCTTCATCGGAGATCTCGCCAACTTTGGCTTCAAAGACGTCCTGGCCGCCCCATCCGTCGGCTCCAACCGGATACCCGACCTCTTGTTTGCCATTTACCAGGGCATGTTCTCGGCTATCACCGTGGCACTGGCAACGGGCGCCATTGCCGAGCGCGGCAGAGTGCTGCCGTGCGTTATCTTCATGTTCATCTGGGCCACCGTGATCTATGATCCCATTGCTTGCTGGACTTGGAACCCGACCGGATGGTCTAACAAAATGGGCGGTCTTGACTTCGCCGGTGGTACTCCCGTGCATATCGCCTCCGGTACCGCTGCACTCGCCTACTCAATGATGCTCGGCAAGCGCCGTGGTCATGGTACTCACGAGCTGAACTACAGACCCCACAATGTGACGCACATTGTGATTGGTACCGTTTTCCTCTGGGTCGGATGGTTCGGCTTCAACGCTGGATCCGCTCTGTCCGCGAACATGCGCGCCGTTATGGCTGCCGTGGTCACCAATCTTGCGGCTTGTGTAGGCGGAATCACCTGGTGTGTCCTGGATTACAGGCTAGAGCGGAAGTGGTCGACTGTTGGGTTTTGCTCAGGAGTTGTTGCTGGGCTAGTCGCGATTACCCCCGGCTCTGGTTAGTTACTGCGTTCGTCTGTTCAGTTGCTCATGCTAACGCTCGAGAAAAGGTTATGTCCCGGTCTGGTCTGCTGTCGTCTACGGTGTTCTGGGCGCGTCGTTCGCCAACTACGCGACCAAGCTGAAGTTCCTTCTCCGCATTGATGATGCTCTCGATATCTTCGCCGTGCACGGAATTGGTGGCTTAGTCGGTAACATCCTGACGGCCTTTTTCGCCACCAACTATATCGCAAGCCTGGATCACGTCTCCAGCATTAAGGGCGGTTGGCTTGACCATCACTGGATGCAGCTCCCCTATCAGCTGGCGGATTCATTCACTGGAGGCGCCTACTCCTTTGTTGGCACATGCCTTATATTATTCATTATGAACATGATCCCCGGTCTCACTCTCCGCGCCACTGAGGAGGCCGAGATATTGGGTATCGATGATGCTGAGATTGGCGAGTTCGCATACGACTACGTTGAGCTCACACGAGAGGTCCTCAACGATGTGGACGGCGAGGGTGCCAGCGTCTACTCTGCCGAGCCAAGTGCTCAAAACTATCCTCCCATGGGGAGGGAGAAGAACGGAATCCATATGATGGGCATTGACCCGAGGATGTACGGTGTCGGGTCGACAAGTCATCAATAGGGTTGATCGGCACCACTCTTTTTATTACCCGACTTCTTTGCTCATATTTTATTCGGTTCATCGGCTGGGTGTTGGATATCTTTGGGAGTAACGGCATCGTTTTGGTTAGACGTCGCGAACGCCCTGGATTGAATTGGACACTCAGACAAGAGGCTCTAGCGTGGGAGTTTTCGGCCAGGAATCGCCCTGGAATGGGATCGGTGGCGCGACTTCTTTTAAGAGGAGTGAATACATACTGTTGCTAAGTACGCGATATGACGGGACGAGACGGTGGATATAGTCGGCATGTAATAAAATGGGGGATTGTACTATAGGATTTACACTAAGTAAATCGAACCTTCGCAATTCAATGCAAGCAATACGGTTAAATGATCTCGATCAGTGTCAACTAACACTGAGAGTCTCCGTGAGCTACCCGAGTAGGATGTGGCAGGGAGAAAGGGGGTTGGCCAAGGTAGGTGATGACAATTTATCTTCATGGCAGATCGACAATTTGTGAACAATATAGTTTCAGAACGTCTCCCTGTACTACAACTCTCCACACACTACTCCTACTGAGTATATTGCCAGCAAACCGGACACTATTGTGTAAGGAGATGTTCTCTGCAATGTAAATCCCCAGGGGACCATGCTCGCTTTTTGAAGGCCTTTTGGAACGTGTTCTATGTCAAAAGAGCCCACTCCATCATAAGTAAGTAATGGGCTATCGGAACAAGCTGTGTGAAAGTTCCATTGCCATGCCTACATACTACAACAAAAGCAATCGTCTTATCCTCTCTTGCTAGCCTGAGAAGAATAATGGGTATCATAACATAAAACGTCGTCCTAGTTCGTCATTCATTAACACCATCTCTCCGATGGCTCACGCCACTTGACCCCCAGTATCTCAAAGATCCTCCGTTCGTCCCGCCCCTCGACCAGCTCACCCTCTGTCACCTTGGTCCTCCCTGGACCACGCATAACCTCTTTGTAAAGCCCCCGCTGGTTTAGCCTCATGTTCTTCTTCGAGGCTAACAGACGCATGCTCCTGTTGAAGATGTCATTCCCGGTGAAATAGATCAATGCCGCGCCGTATTGCGACTCTGGCACGAGGAGGAAGTCAATTCGTCGCCAAATCGGCTTCTCCCGCGCTATGCCGAGCCGCTTGCACTCGGACGGCGGCAGCACACAGCACCCGTGCCATTTACTTCCCGGTCCGTCCTTGCTAGGGCGCTGTGTGCTATGCAGCGCCGCGAGTGTGGCGACCAGGAATTCCTTGGCGGTGAGAACCCGAATTAGCTCCTCGAGGAAGGCGACAAGGTCACCCGCTACCGTGGTGGTCCCCCTTTTGGTGACAATGAAGTCGATGTCTCCTGAGCTGTCGGATCCGCGTCGGTAAGATCCACCGATAATAAGCTCTATGGCTGGGTCCATGGCTGCTGCTTCACGCATGACGTAGGCGCCAAGAGCTGTCACCTCAGCGCGAGGAATTCTGGTGTTGAGATCATCATAGTAGTCGATGCCGAGACGCTGGTTGGGGCTTAGGTCAGCGCTACAGCGAAGGTCCTCGAGCGTACGGAATCCTTGAGCCAGCCAACGGTTGGCTATAGTAGTGCCAACTCCATAGATGCCGAGGAAAGTAGCTAGGGCACGGTCCCGGGGGTCGTCGTGGGTGTGTTCGAGCCGCCGCAGTTTGTTGGTGTTGACGATCTCCTCGATTTTGGCGGCGAGGCGACGGCCAATATTGGGCAGTCGAAAGGCCTCTTCCTCGGTTGTGATTTTACTGGTCTGCTGACGGAGGGTATTGATTCCTTTGCGGTAAGCTACCGTGCGCCATTGGTCGTTGATTCTTGAATAGTACTCACACATACTCTTCAGAACCTCGATCGTTCGGGCATTGGGGTTCTGTTCCCCTTCTGACTTATCGAGTGTACCACCACGGTTGCAGGCGAAAAGATCCTGAAAAGCAATATCCTTCTTCCCGTCGCGCCTGTGTGGGCGCTTCTTGTGGGCCCTCTCATCTTCAGATCCAGTATCGGTTTCCGAGGCAGGGATTACTTCTATGACGGATTGGCCATCGTCGTCGTCTTCTTCTGCGTCGAGGGGTAGATCTTTGTACTGCATCATGATCTCAATGTAGTCTGAGAGTTCGTCATGAATTGCAGGTTGAGATGAATGTGCTGGCCTTGTCATGGAGTCCTCCACTCGGGGGCTTGAACTGGGACCTCTTTGCGGTTGCTCCGCATTATTCGGGTTATCCGAATTGTTTTCCGCGGATGTCTGAGTCTGCGACACTTCCACCATGTCACCCTGAGCGGACGATTCACCGCTCTTTGGAAGGGAGCCGCTTCTGCGAACTCGGTCCTTTGGTGCCAACGATCGTTCGAAATGCCCAGACTGCGGAGGGGAGCCGCTAGGTGGCGACGAGTTCGTAGCGATAGGAAACCCAGCAATCCTGTACCGCGGCTGGTTTGCATTCAGCAACGCGCGGTGTGTGATGCAGTCGATAGGGTATGTATCATTGGTGACTATCGGGCGGACGCCAGGAACGAGCGGGAGTATCTTTTGGATGTCTGAATACGATAAACAACTGTCGACAATAACATGACTGGCGTCCCGAACGTCCCGGACCCACTGCGCGCCGTATCCTTGGGCCTTCCGAATACGCACCTTCCGTGCCGGTGCGATATCGTCATTTGGGATATAGAAGAGGGCAAGGCCCTTCAAGATCTGCTCGGACTCTGGTACTGGTGGTACCTCAACAGCCGGGACTGGTCTCTTGCGCTTCCTCATGCTCGACGCCATAGATGGTGATTGTCCGACACCCGAGTAAACAGAGGGGCGTGTAAAGGGAAGTGTTGCGCTTCTCTGAAGCAAGGGGTGCGGTGCTCGAACCAACCCTAGCAATGGTGTTTCTTCGACAAACGACACAGCAGACGCATTGAGTTGACCGTTGCGTGCTACAGAGGCGGACGGCCTTGGCTCTGGAGTCGCCTCAATGATAATTGGGGAGTGTGACGTCCCCGCTGCCGGAGTCGGTGCCGAAAAGCTGCGCTTGGCTGCGGAAAGGGTTGCTTCTCTCGCGTGGAAGGTCCGAGGAGGCTGCGCGGGCTGCGGGGGAGGTATGCTGCTCTTGCCTCGCGACGAAAATATGGCGCGGCATTTTGCCCGGAAATCTTCCTCTTCTTTGCTGAGCCGGTCATCTTCCTCATCAATGGGCTCGTTCAAGGCGTCAAGCTCCTCAAAGAAGGCGACCTTGTCACGTAGGACCTGGGAGTCCATTTTTGCGTCTTGAGAGCGGGTGCGGTGTAGAGGAGATCAGCATCACCAACACCGCCATTTATGGTCCACGTAGCGTGCAGCACACCCAAGTCAATGCGTGCCTAAAGTCGAGATGTCCCAGGCTACCTTCTCTATGGTGAGGGAAACATGTGGCGCTGTTCTCGCTACCTAGTGGTGGCTGCGCGTCAGTCACGGCAAGATCCTTTGCCTTCCCGCGAAGATCAGCAGGGTTGGTTGCGTGCAGCTGTGAGCTTGAGCGGACGATCAAGGTCCTGGCACGTGCGCCAGCCACAATGGAACGCCGAAAGAGAGTGTCTCCTTGGCCAGTGTGGAAGATGCCTTTTTGCTGTTAAGGTAGTCCACAATTTTTGGTATTATAGGCCATCTTCCGTTCTGTAAAGACAGCTGCGTCCTCTAATGGACTACGCTGAGCAATCAAGGCTTTATGATGACGTTAACGAACGCCCATAATGTTAGGTACTGACACTGTGTGAGTATCCCTTTCCTACATCTTTGCACGGAGTAGAACTGGGCCCTTGCACATACTGCCTAATCCGTAGCTTGGGGTCAATTAGTGCTGGGCGGCCGCTGATAGGCTTAACGTGTGGGTCTGTTTCACCCCCTTTTCAACGCCGCCGCGTTGGACAACCAACGCCAGCCAGCAACGTCAAGGCCGCCTTGTACCTCTGTCCGCTTTCAAAGTTCCGAGCCAGCGTCAACTCACTACAAACCATAGTTTATACCGTCTGGACTCCACCTCAATCATGGCCAACCTGTTTTCCGGATTGTGAGTGCCGATTCCCCTTCTGTTTCCCAGATACAAAGCTACCTACGTTGGCCCGCATCAGGCCTCCTGATGAGCCCACTCCCCGCGTTCCTGAAAGCGCACTCATTGCATTCCGGCCAACCTTGAATTGCCTGCAGCATTTTATTATTATTTTTCTATTGGGCCAGTCTGAGCAGCTCGACCTTGCCTGAGCATGGAATGAATCCTGCTGCTCGTTTCTGCTTTTGGTGACGCATCGCATGTGGCTTGCGCATGGGCTGTCACACGTCTATTTCGGACTGGAATTCCTCCAAAGGACTAGCCAGGCCTGGGCCCCTATTTACTCATTTTATCACCCAAAATTCCGGGACATCACATGGCGGAAATATGGCAACAGATGCTTCGGATATACACCAGCACTAACTCGGGTTTGTAGCAATGCTCGGCTACGAGGCACCGCGAACAAGCCGGGGCCGGCCAAAAGCCCTGTCTCCCCCATAGATAATGTCGTCCAGCTTCCACCACCTGGAAGCAGCCATTCTCAGGCCAGCCAATCGTCAGCCGGTCTAGCATCCAAACTGCCACCTTTGCCCGCATCGCCCTCACTGGCACAGTCCATCGGCATGATGGGCAACGCTGATGACGCACTGAACGCTTACCAGCTTCCGAAGCCTTTGCCGGTATGGCTGAATCCGGCCTACGCAAGGCATATTGTGAAGGGTAACTTCATGACGCTCAGTGCCAGACCCAAGACTGTCGAAGAGGGCGAGTGGGTGGCCCACCAAGGTAGCTCTCCACGCGGGCAGGCAGCCTCTCCGTGCCACATTGTGCTAACACGATCCGCCAGTGGTTGAGCATTATCGCAACTTGTGGAATTTTGTCCGCGTCATCTACGATAAAGAAGAGGATGGGAAGACGCTCTGCAATTCCGCATCCTGCCCTCGCATGTCCGCTGGAGCGTAAGTGGTCACACACCCGCCTTAGTTCTTGCGGTATTCTGACCGGTAACAGGAACCATTCGTATACGTGGTTGAATAGCCGATTTGAGCCAATCGAGCTCCCAGCGTTCGAGTACATAACTTTGATGCAGCGGTGGATTTCTGGGAAGATTGACGACACCAAGATGTTCCCCACAGAGGCATCCGGCGTCTCATTCTCCCACAATCCCCAGATCACCACCACAGCCCTCCTGAACGGACCGGACGAGTGGGTTGGGAAGCGCAGCGGGTTCCCACAGGAGTTTTTTGGCATTTGCCAGACAATCTTCCTGCAGATGTTCCGGGTCTACGCCCATCTCTACTGGGCTCACTTTGTGGAGCCTTTCTACCATCTCAACCTCGAAAAGCAGCTGAACAGCTGCTTCAGCCACTTTGTGCTGACAGCTACGGCATTGGACCTGCTCAAGCCGCAAGAACTGGAGCCTATGCAGCCTCTAATCGATCTCTGGGCCGCGAACGGAACCTTCCCCCCGGACTCAAAGGCGTACGAGTATGCTAACCTCAAGGTCGGGCAGCGCCTGCTGCAGATTGGAGGCATGGCTTGAGTCGCTGGGCTGTGGGGTGGTAGCTATTGGGTTGTCTTGGCTGGCCGCGCATTGCCATGGAGTTTGAGGGCAGGGTTATGGTGTGATATTTCTGATGGCATTCTAGAAGGTGTAGGGTTGCGGCGCTTCCGTTTTTCTGAATCGTCTTGGGCCTAGATGCATGGAGCCGTTGGACTTCAGGGCGGGGTTGACGAACAGCGCATCGCAGGGAGGGGTGATATGTCTATAAAGTTGGCAGCCCGCAGTTAGATATATGCAACATCGTTAGACACAGGCGTCGCATCCGATTTGTGACCCGGAGGAAACAATTGACTGTAGCGGTAAACTCTGGGATGTCTTTTGTCTGGATTTTGCGTGTCTGCCTCGCCGTTTCGTTGGTGGGTCGTGCCTGAATAATGTTGACCGCCTCAGACTCGTGCAACGCCTCCTACGCTCAGATCCTTATCGTCGCAGCGGGGGCGGGGCAATTTATTCCTTTATCGGGTCGACACATCTTTTCGCGACCCAAAATCTTTCCGCAAGGCAAGACCATGCGGCAGCAATAAGACTCTCTTCCTCCCATTGAACGTCTTGCAAATTTTCTGACGGATCTTCCGTCTCTCTTCCTCCCATAATTTTTCTCCAGTTTCCATCCTTCACATACTCAACATGGCTGGCGAAGCAATGGATATCGAGGTCGCTGAGCAGCGCCTCAAGTCGATGGATCACTCGGAGCAGCATTATTTCAACAGGTGAGAAGCCGACCCTGCCAGTACTGCGCCCTTTCCCACGCTGACGTTCTGATTCTTAGCTACAACCACCATGGTAAGAATGCCTCCGCGTACAGATGCGGGCAAACCGCCGGTTATAGTGAACTTTCCTGCTAACGTTTGGTTCCAACGAAAGGCATCCACGAGGAGATGTTGGTATGTTAACCCCGCGATACCCCTCGCTTCTAAGCTGCCCATGGCTAACTATTTGCGCCTTCCAGAAAGATGAGGTCCGTACACGGTCGTATATGAACGCGATCGTCCAGAACAAGCACCTGTTCAAGGACAAGATCGTTCTGGATGTAGGATGCGGCACGGGAATTCTTTCCATGTATGTGCAGTCCCAGTGGGCCTCTTGCTTGATGGGATGGGTGACTGACCCAAAATTTGCGCAGGTTCGCCGTCAAGGCGGGTGCGAAGCACGTTATCGGCGTTGACATGTCGACCATCGTCTTCAAGGCCAGAGAGATCATCAAGGTCAACGGCATGGAGGACAAGATCACCCTCATCCAGGGCAAGATGGAGGAGATTGAGTTGCCGTTCCCCAAGGTCGACATCATCATCTCGGAGTGGATGGGCTACTTCCTTCTCTACGAGTCCATGCTTGATACCGTGCTGTACGCGCGTGACAAGTACTTGAACAAGGACGGCCTCATCTTCCCCGACAAGGCCACCATCTTTGTTGCGGGCATTGAGGATGGCGACTACAAGGACGAGAAGATCGGATGTAAGGCTGCCTGTTTTCTCCGATAATTTGTCTTTTTCCCGTGTGCTAACTCTATGTTAGTCTGGGACAACGTCTATGGCTTCAACTACTCTCCTCTCAAGGAGACGGCTCTTTCGGAGCCCCTGGTTGACACAGTCGAGGTCAAGGCCGTCGTGACGGACCCTACGAATGTCCTCACTCTTGATCTTTATACCTGCACAACCGCCGACCTGGCATTTAGCTGCCCCTTCGATCTGGTCGCGAGGAGAGACGATTTCATCCACGCTCTTGTCGCGTGGTTCGACATCGAGTTCAGCGGGTGCCACAAGCCGATCCGCTTCTCCACTGGGCCGCATACTAAGTATACCCACTGGAAGCAGACTGTCTTCTATCTGAAGGATGTCCTCACAGTGCAGCAAGGGGAGAAGGTTGAGTGCTCGCTGCATAATCGCCCTAATGAGAAGAACAAGCGCGACCTCGATATCAAGATCCAGTACCGTCTGGACACCCAGGACCCCCTCAGGCAAGCAGAGGGCCAGTGCCTGTACAAGATGTGCTAAGTGGTTGAACACTTGGAGGCCATCCATCATCTTGGCTAGCTAGAGCCGAAAATAGAATGCCTTTCTATTGGTTTCTGGAGCGATAACCCCTTCCTGGAGGAGATCCCAGGATCCTTAGAGTTATACAACGCTCGTACTCGGTTTCTGACTACCAGTACCGTGTGGAAAAACAAGCGGGATCGAGTCACGCATGCATCGGGTGTCGTGCATCGGGTGGCAGAGTAGCAGCATTGAAGGCGCTCTCGTTGGGCTGATCACAGAAGCGACGAGAGCGTGTTTGCATCACGATTGAGTTGATGAGAAGTGATACCCGGGGAATATACTAGAGTCATGCTCATACAGTATTTTGGACGTTTTTGCAATTTTACGTGCCGTGTGACATGGTTGTGGCGACTTTCACTGCGGCTCGGGCCGCATGCTATGTGATTTTGAGTCTACGTTGCTATTGATGTTATGAGAGCGAGTCGTGATTAGATGTTGTGACGCCCGTGGCATGTGGCAACATGTGCTCTTCCTCAAAATGTCCGATGGTGTCCATTCCTAGGGGTGGGTTTCCATGTTGCTGATGGTTGTCGAAGACTTGCTTGCTGTCATCCCGGTCACATAATGTCTGCCCATACCTTGTATGAGGTATGCTTATTTCTTTGAGCGAATCCCGCTACAGCACACAATACATTGTAACGTTAGATCGTGCTTGAAGTTTGTTGACCTCGCTATGTTTAGAGTCGTCCCTCGACCCCCATTGTTTTTCTTCACATACGTAGTTCATGGCCGTAGAGAGAATAGTATTGAACTTTTATTCAAACGCTCTACAGAGCAACCGCTTCCAAAAAGGCACTACCGCTAAGAGCTAAAAGCTAATTTTCCATACAACTATCGTTGCGTTAATATCTTTTTAAGCCTCTCGAGGGAGGTGGTATCAAGCGACCAGAAACACTTTGTTTCCAAAATCCGCAGCGCTTGAATGCTGCCGGGTGCAGATGAATCCCTCGTCGGCTGTCTCACAGGAAGTCTTCTCGGCTCCTTGACGCCTCGCTGATATCTCGCCTTAGCCCGCGTGTGTTCGCTTGACGTTATTAACCTTGGGCACCAAGGTATCAACGATCTTGGGCTTGGGGAATTCAAAGTGAGTTCCTCCAACAAGTGCGCGGAGATGTCCATCCCGCTCCGCTATCTGTAGTGAGTGTGGATGTCGTTTACCCTACTGACTACCACCGTATCGCTCGATAATGCGAGCCACGCGATCAGCGAGCTCGTTAGCTTCGGTGTGGGTGGCCGCCTCTGCGTAGACGCGGCAGGCATTCTCAGTTCCACTGGCGCGGGCAAATGCCCGTGCTTCCGAGTATTTCTTGACCGCCATGTCAATCTCCTCCTGGGCACCTTCCGGATGTGAGAGACGACGCTCAGCGTCAGTCGTACGAAACAGGTCTTTGTCTCCGACCTCAACACGTACTAAGCGATTGGGAAGATCAGAGTAGGTCATACCCCAATCGCGAAGCGTCCAGCCCTTATGGGCGAGAATCACCTCGACCAACAGCATGTCCGACAAGGCATCACCGACGGTTTGGTTGACCATGTCTCCAAGGGCAGCCAGGATCTCCATTGCATCCTTCTGCGCAGGAGATTGTGGCGGCGACTGCTTGAAGGCCTTGATGGCATCAATAGAGAAAAGCACGGTGCCGTGACCGTTGGCCTCGAAGTAGACACCGATATCGAACTGCTGGGCGACATGGTGCAGATGCTTCACGCCAGTGGGTGTGCAGATTACGGGCAGCTTGAGGTGCCGGGTAATGTAATTCGTGCTGCCCCCGTTGGCATAAGCGGTCTGTACTACGCCGATGCGGAGCAAGTCCTTCAAGCCGGCGCTCTCCACGAGTTCGCTTATGAACGAGGCGGCAAGGGATGAGATGCGATCTCCATCCAGCATGAAGAATTGGTCCTCCGCGTCCGTCCAATAGTACATCAGCCGGTCGGCATCGCCATCAAACGAGCAGCACCGGACGCCAGCCTGAGGCTTGGGGATTGGTGGGGCTCTCTGCTTGGTCTTGACAAAGTCGGCACCACACTAGCGGAGAGTTAGCTGGGGGCTTATGAGGTGTAAGGAGAACTCTGGAGTCTTACATCAAGGTTCAGAACCTCGGGGCGGAGCACGTCGTCGTTCACAACCCTGACGTCGAAGTTGACCTCGTCGGGAATGTACTTGAGAAACTGGGTGAGCTTCGGACCTCCGACGCCATTGGCGCAGTCCACTTGCAGGGTACCCTGGATTTTCCTGCCTTTCAATGCTATCACAAAAGCCGTGGCAAGCTTCTCGTAGTACCCAGATTCACTGACCTTGCCGTATGTTATCGGCTTGCCTGCGGTGTTGGTGGCCCGGACAAGATAGTGGAGTTGAGGTGTAGTCTTTATCTTGTAGTCAATGTGCTGTGTATCTGTGGCCTCGAGGCCAGCAATCAGCGCCGCCGTCAGCCCGTGGCCGGAGGGTCGTGTATCACGGGCGTAGATAACCTTGGCTTGCACGCTGAGGTCAATCTTGATGTCGGTGACCAGCTTGTTGTAAATCTTGATAAGCTCATTGTCGCTCTTGGCGTTGACGAGAGCCGTGGCATAGTCCTCCCATTCCTGCTCGAGCATCTCGCCGTAAGGGTCGATGATCTTGACGCCGTTGTCGGCGGCAGGGTTGTGGCTGGCCGTGATCATGACCCCGATAGCCGCCGAATTCTGTCTGCGGCTACGGAGGGACGCAATCAAGCCAACGCGGAAGGTTATGCCGTCTAGCAAGTCGGCGTTCATCCGGTAGCCTGCCGTTCCATACTTATATATCTGCGGCACAACGGGGTGCTTCGCCGATGCGGCTAGGATGCTGGCATCGTGGGAGACCGTGGAGGCCATGGTCGATCGTGGGTGCGCTGTGGCGAGCTGTAACAAATCCGGTCGAGGGCAGACTAACAATGGGGAAAGGGATGCAATTTGAGCGATTTTGCGATGGTTGAGCTAACAACCTAAGCTGACGGGGCTGAAGACTGCAAGATGCGAGGTGGGAATTGAGAGGGGCTACCTGCCCGGTGAGGGGATGCCCCGCACCTGGTTGCTCTGCCCCCCTCTGCCCGCAGCGACGGGTGAGGTGAGATAGAGTGGGAACCGGCAGAGGCATGCAGGGTAGTTTCCCGATCTACTTAGTAGGAATGGCGCTTGTTAATTTTAGGTGCGCTAGTTACGTCATTCCTGGACTCGCGCTTGCCGGGATTGACAGCCGCCAGCAGACGCGTTCCGGAACGCGTCCCCCAAGAGTTGACATCGTCAAACCGCCGAGCAATGAGCACCGGTTGCTAGGGCCTTGCGGGTCACATTTTGGACGCCGTTCCTTTTGGCTCTTTCCGGCAGCTGCTCCCGCATCGCTGGATTTTGCGCGATCAGCTTCCTTGGACTTGCTGCTTCCATTTTCTGGGGTTTTGTTTTGTTTTGGTCGCCCGCCCGCACACTCGGCCGTTCACCCAACTGGCAGCGCTGGTGGACCCCTTCATCATGTCCCAAGACACCTGCGCCAATCCCCAACTTTTGGAATGGATCAAAGAGTTATGGGACACGGCACGCGAGCGCAACACGAAAGGTGTCACAACATATAAACAAGCCTACGAGTCGCTCAAGGCGTGCCCCATCCGGTTCCAGCATCCCTCGGAGCTGCAAAAACTGAAAGGAATCGGACCAAAGATCTGTGATCGCCTCACCGATCGGCTGAAGGAACACTGCGAAGAAAATGGTCTCCCAATGCCGGCGCACCCCTCTAAGAAGCGAGGTGGCCGCAACATAGCAGGTCTGCTCGACCCCAACGTAAATCCGTGGGCCGCCTCGGACGACGATGCCGACAACCAGCCCCGGCCGGCCAAGAAACCGAGAAAGGCGAAACCATACGTACCTGCTTACCGCTCTGGGGCATACGCGTTGGTGCTCGCGCTCTCGCTGCAGGACGAGAATGATCTTGTTGGTCTCACCAAGGCTGCTCTCATCGAGACTGCCCAGGCTTATTCTGACGCTTCCTTCACCGCGCCGCCCGATCCTACTAAATTCTACACCGCCTGGAATTCGATCAAAACGTTGGAGGCGAAGGAGCTGGTATGCGAGCGCGGCCGGCCGTTGAAGCGGTACGCGCTGACAGATGAGGGCTGGGAGGTAGCAAAACGCATAAGAGAGCTTGCTATCGCCAGAGGGGACGTGGTTGGAGCCATTGGCTCGGCCATGAGGACAGTGGAGCCTTCGAGGCCTTCGGGGCCAGACAGGGCATCGGAGGCGTCTTCCAGGACGCCGGCTGGTGGATCCAAAGCACCCGGTGAACGTTCCCGACAGGATTCACTTTTCGTCGACGACGACGATGACGATGATAACGAATTCCATGATGGGGTCGACAGCAACAACAATGACAACAGTGGCGGGGATTCTGAGACCCCTCGAGCACAGTTCTTCGGAAGCCAATTCAAGGATGTTGTCTGTGATGGGAATGCTGCCAGTGATGACACAACACCGCCACATTTCACGCCAATCCGGCTGCCACCTGGCTCTTTTACCGTGGAGATGGTTCTCGATGTTCGAGAGGTCCGAGCCAAGACAGACCGGGATTACATACAAGACGAGCTCACGAAGCGAGGCTGTAAGCCAATTATGAAGTCCCTGGAACTAGGTGATATCATGTGGGTTGCGAGGTGCAACAAACCTTGCTGGCTGTCTCGCATGGGATCGGAGGGTGACGAAGTGGTTTTAGACTGGATTGTGGAACGGAAGAGACTGGATGATCTTATCGGGAGCATCAGAGACGGCCGCTTCCACGAGCAAAAGTTTCGGCTGCGGCGCTCAGGCATCAAGAACGTCATCTACCTTGTGGAGGACATCTCGATGGACGCCCAGCACTTTTCAAAGTACGAAGAGGCGGTTCGATCGGCCATGGCATCGATTCAAGTGGTTAATGGCTACTTTCTGAAAAAGACGCAGAAGATGGACGAAACGATTAGGTACCTCGTGTCCATGACGAAGATGTTGAAGAAAGTCTACGAGGGCAAGCCGCTGCACGTCATCCCAACAAATGTCATCACTGCCAAGAACTACCTCCCATTACTCAAAGATCTGCGCGAGAAACAACCCTCAGTTGACCACTATATCAGCTATCCGGCATTCGCATCGCTCGCCTCAAAGTCCGATCTGATGACACTTAGGGACCTGTACCTCAAGATGCTGATGTGCACGCGAGGTGTCACGGGTGAAAAGGCCATCGAGATCCAGAAAGTGTGGAAGACGCCGCGTGACTTTGTCAAGGCGTTTGAGCAGTGCGCTCAGCCGGGCGAGGCGGGCAAAAAGCAACGCGAGAACCTCGTCCTGAACAGGTTAGGCCATCTCGTAGGGAGAAAGAAGATACCAAAGGCCGTCAGCCAGAAGATCGCCGAGGTCTGGGGCGAGATGTAGGAAATGTGCTTAGAAGAGAACTAAATGCGGCGCAAGCCGTAACCTTGTACATACCATCTGGAATAAACCCCCTATTTTGTACACCGCCCCTACGCACTCACGAAAAGCCCTGCGCGACTATCTTCTCAACCATCTTCTGCAGCAGCCCACCGGTCTCGTCAAGACTGACCAGATACCCCTGCAGGCTTTTCTCAACATACTTGGCCGTCATATCCACCTCCACATTCACCGTCTCTCCCACCTCCTTGGCAGCCGTCACAATCCGCTCCTGCGTGTACGAAATCAACATCACCTCCCACCACCCCTCATCATCATCCACCGCCGTCACCGTCAGACTCGCCCCGTCAAGCGCAATAAACCCCTTGTACACCACATACCGCAACACCTCCTTCGACCGCGGCGCAAACCGAAACGTCACCGCGTTCCCGTCCGGAGTGCGCTTCGTGATCGTCGCGACCGTGTCCACGTGCCCTTGCACAAAGTGCCCGCCCATGCGCGTGTCAGCACGCACCGCCCGCTCCAGATTCACGCGCGACCCCGCGCGCAGCTCGCCGAGGTTCGTCAGCCGGAGGGTCTCGGGCGCGATTCCCACGGTGAATTGCGGCGCGGCGGGGGTGCCATGTCTGTCGCCGGGGGTGAAGGTTGTGACGGTGAGACAGACGCCGTTGATGGCGATGCTGTCGCCGAGGTGGGCGTCGGAGAGGAGCGCTGAGCTCGGTGGGAGGCGGATGGTCAGGGAGGTGCCGCCGGTGGAGTCGGAGGGGTTGAGCTCGTGGACTTCTGAGGGGGGGTAAAGGAGTGGAGTTAGTAAGCTGCTGCTGCTGTCCGCTGTTTGGTTCCGCTGTGGAGAGGGGGGCACAGGAAAGGGAGGGACGTACCGCCGATTTCTTCGACGATTCCAGTGAACATTTTTGCGGCTTTGGAGGTGTGTGAGGGATTGGGGTGGGTAGGTAGTGATTGTGTGGCGTGGGATGTGAGTCTCACGCGGGTTGCTTGGAGGGGTGAGAGTGAAATAAGGTTGTGGGGTTGAGCTGCAGCAAGCGCGATATTGAAGAGGGGCGAGTGGTGTGCTTAAACTTTCCGCTCCGCGCTCGGCATTGCGGGATGGCTGGTGGGTTGTTTGAGCGGACTGGGTAGGTGTTTATTTCGGCCTGTCAAATTATCTTCTCCGTCTTGCTTTCTCGCTAAGCTCTGTCGCTTGTGTTCGAGAGTCAGGTGTGTCCCGGCCGTCCGGTCCTCGGCCCGGTCCGCCATTCTGATTCTGTCGGATCCGAAATAGCTCCGACTCGAGACGGTCCGCACCGGGACCTTCCCGGAGGCGTTATACTTGAATCGCATTCTGTGCCATTCATTTTACACTTTAGCTCCCAAAACGTCTCTATTATCACCATACTTTAACTATTCATAGCTCTATCCAATCTAGCTTGTATCACCCCCCTCAATCCCCCCCAAACACAATCCCGCCATTAATAACCTGCCCTCCATTAACCACAATCGAGTGCAAGACATTACCATGAATTGTAACTCCTGGAACTGTCACCGTCCCAACCGGTAACCCCTTGGTATTCTCGGCAACTTCGCGCCCATTTAGACATGGATCCGGTTTTGGTGGCTTGTCTCTCCCCTGCGTGGTCTTGAGCTCTCTCGTCCACCTCTGCAACTCATTCGACACGGTAATAAACCCGGGATCGGCCATGGTGTCAAAGCGCGCAATACCTCTGTGATCGGCATGGATTCCTATGGCAGGGTAGCCCGCGAGTACCGCTGAGTATTTGGGGACGACCTGATTTATGCGTTAGCAAGATTATTGGTGAGAGTTGGATAAATATTTGGGTATCATACCTCGCCAATGCCCTGGATTGGGATCTCTTCATATATACAGATTATCTTAATCTCATCCCCCTTTGACCTCAGGAGAGAAAGGAACTCGTCCTGTATCCGGGCGAGTACTTCCGAGTCTCTGCGCAGGACCTCTAACAGCCGTGTGTTCGTCCCTGAGACCAAACCCGCCAACCGAGAAAGCCGCTGGCCAACAACAGCTAAGCTGGTGCCAGAGTGAGGCGTCCCGAGGAAGAGGATGCCCCGTGTACACTTGAGAATTTGCTGGAGGTGTTGCTCAGGGCTGGTTTTGGATGATAGAAGTGCATCTTGGCAGACAAGCCCGCCTAGACTATGGCAGACGAATAGTATCGGTCTTTCGTTCTGGATGTAAGGTGAGTATAGATAGGGATATTAGGAGCAGGCTATGGCATACAGTGTAGTCGGCCTCCCGATGTGCAGCTAAACCCGCGAGCAGGTTCTTTGCATGGTCACCGACCCGGTTCCCTGACAGCCTTGAGCGCCAGCCAATAACACCGGCGTCGTAGCCAAAGCTGAGGATTCGGGCTCGAGGCACCTTTTCTGGGAGCAGTTTCTCCGGCCATGGCCGTGAGCCTGGTGCAGCCCATGTGTTTTCCCGGTGGCCAGTGATTCCGTGCTGCGGTGGATATCAGCTAACATTCTCTATTTTGGGTTGTTCTTGTATGTCTGAGGATGGGGGACTGTCTAGGGACTCTCGAGATAAGAGGGAAAAAGACAAACGGGAAGAAATCTTCTCTGATTAAATACTCACGATGAAGACTATGCTGCAGCGAGATTGGGTCAGTAAGATACAAAAGGGTGTGGCTCGCGGTACGGAGAAGGCTCCGTCTTACTCCACATCAGCACCCGGGGGTTCATAGAAAGTCTTGAGTCCCAGTTTAGTATCAGGCTGCGAGAGGCCGTCCGACGTCCTCCGAAACAGCCGGTCACTGAACGACCGTCGGATCTTGGGCGGGGGCGGCGTCACGTGTGACATCTTGTCATCGACATTCCATGCCAGGGAAAAACTGAAGGATGGCGACCTGCTGCTGCTGCTGCTGCCGCCGGGAGAAGGGGGGAGGTTTGGTGATTCAGAATCGGACGTGCAGGTGGTGGTACTCATGTCCTGTCCCGCCCCTGCAGGGCTGCGGACACGAGAGTCCCGAGGGACCCAACCAGCTGCCATTGGGCTGCTGCACATCGCCTGCAGGTATTTTGGGCCTGCAGCTCAAGAGGCCCGGAGCTGAGCTGGACAAACAGTTGACGGAAATAATCAGTAAGTAACAAGCGGGAGCTGTGGTACTTAAGAAACCCAGAGCCTTCCCCCCCATACGAGGGAACAATCCCGCCCCTATTGAGAGTCCGCCACCTGTTTCGCCTCGTCGCTCACCTCTGCCTGGATATTGTGGGCATTTCAACTCAGCCATGCCTATCGCAACGCTTACAGAGCTGCGCACCAGGAAGGAGAAGCCCCTCTCCGCCTTTGGTGGCACAGGGCCCAGCGGTGCCACGATCGCCAGCGGCCAGCTCAGTGCCCAGCTCAACAAGCTCGAGGCTCCCGAGGTACGCGCCCCCCGCCGACTCTCAGGGTGACGAAGTCGGCGCTCACATCCGTACGTATAGTTAGCCCAGCAAACACAAAAGCTGGTTGTGCATGGTGACAGTATCAAGTGCAACATTGTGACCGGCCCTGTCATCAATCACGGCGAGATTCGCTTCGTTGGGAAGAGCAAGGCCTCGGCTCAACAACCGAAGGTGATACCAAATGTTGGATCAGAAACAGGGACCGGGGCCGCGGTTACGGTCGCCGGGTCGATGAAGCTTACCATGGTCTGTGAGAGTTTGGTTACGAACGGAATTTCCTTTGGAGAAGACAGCGATGATGATTTGTAAATAGCTAGTGGGAATGCAAGAGCTAGAATGCATCCCATCCGCGAAGATATGGCGGGGTAAAGCGGGGTGTTATCGATAAGGTCGGGGAACCGAGGGCGGCCAGGGTTGTGCTGTGTTGTCATGTATCTATATTGCAGCCCATTGCTGGGCGAGAAAATGTCATTGTGAAACAAGGTAGTTCAAATGATTTGATCCTAATCTGATTTAATTTTGCCTTCGAAAACAGTATATTTGGTCACACCCGATGTTCAATTCTCCAGAAAAGCACTGGGCAGGCTCAAGGCAACCGCCGCTGTTATCGGTGGTCCGAGGTCCGAGCGCCTCGCCGCGGGGTCCCCAGTTTTCCTCATGAGCGTAATCGAACTTGAGAAACCGTCTCTCATCCAGCTTACAAACAACAAAGCAAATTGCTGAGGTAGGTCTGTAAGCCTCCGGGGAGAGTGATCTTCCCTCAATAGTGGCATCCCATCGCATCAAACCGTTGGCTTCAATCTCGATGATGTTTAGTAGGAACCGGCAAAGCTAGAGGTCGCACTGATTGGGCGCCATCATTCATGCGATGGCTGCCGCAATAGGTCCAGCATGCACTCAGCCGCACCTCATGCCCGCCCTAGCCTAGATTAGGCAACCGGAGGCCCTCGTTTCAAGGCGAGGAGCTTGTGTCAGTCACCCACAAGGCTGTGGCCCAGTCAGTCTTGTCGGGACGGACGGGAAGGAGTGGGAGGATGGGGAGTGGTGGCAGCGGCAGTGGTGGTGCGCGAGCCACCACCTTGGCCTCAATCTCGACGGGCATGACAGCGAGAATTCTTGACGCGCCACTCCCAACTCCGGTTGCCTTGCCGAACCGAATACTTGCGACATTTAGTTCTCATAAACTTTCCTCCGACACTGTCGTCTTGAAAGTGTTGATTTGACCCCATCTCAAGGCTGGACACTTGCCCGCAACCAGCACTTCCAATGTCTGCCCCTCAGCGACCCCAACTCCCCTCTTCTCGCCCAGTGAGTTCGGAAGACCCCTATTTTGAGGACCAGGAAGCATGGAGCGACGACCCCAGCGACGAGCATGACGAGGCTCCCCGAAGGAAGACACGGCAGCACAGTATCCCGAGCCGTGCTGGCCGGCCATCGGGTTTCGTGCCGGGCCAGGGTGCCCGTGGGGAAACCGTCCCATACGGACGTCCTTCGCCGCGCCGAGGGGATAGCGAACCGTTTGTCCCGACTGCAGGGCCAGGGCCGCAATCGTACTACGGGTATTACAATGGAGCCGCTCAGACGCCGTTCACATCGGGCCAGCAGTACCAGAACCCTGGTGGTACATACCCCCAGGATTCGGGGCATTACTCTCCCGGTTACGGCACCGGCTACGGCACCGGCTACGCTCCAGTACCCCCTCCGGAGCCGAGCCCCTATTCTTCGCGTCCTTACTACTCGAGCGCGTCTGCCGAACAGCCTGCCTACGACTATACGCCCCCTTATCAATCACCGCCAACGTTCGGTTCCCCTTTCAACGATGGGCGAACTGGCATACGAGGCCCGAGTATTCGAGTGAGGAAGACTCAGCCGCAACCGCAACAGGATGACATGGAGAGGGACAGGGAAGTCGATAAACAGAGAGCGCGAGAGAAAAACCGCCAGAGAGAGCGCGAAGAGAGGGAGGCCAGGAAGAAGGAGAAGGAGCGCGAGAGGAAGGAGTTGGATAAAATTCAGCGAGAGAAGCTGAAGCTCAAAGTACAGAGGCTCCAACATCAACTTGAGATGGAAAAGAGAAAAGCTCCTGTTCGCGGGGATTTCGAACCCCCTGGCGTGCGCGCGCATGACCTGATGGACTATCTGCACAGCCAGCGAGAACAAGAAAATCGTCGGAAATTGGTTGAAAGGACCGACTCGATGACTCAACTGCTCCAAGATCTTGCTGAGCTTGCAGAAGTCAGACGAGCGACCCAATCCCAGCAAGATCGATTGCAACTGCTTGGTGGGCTCTCTCCCAGGTCCAGACCGCCAACAAGAAGCGAATACGGCGAGTCCAATTACGAATCAGTACAAAAGAGGCAGATTGAAGAAGTACTGCGAGATCTTTTGGGCTTGGGACGGTGGAATGCCGATGAAGAGAAGGCTTGGCTTCCTTTACCTCCACCATCCCATTACACGGCGCGAAGCGCCAGCGAAGACCCCCTTACCGATGACGAATACTACCGGTCGGCGCCTCGAGGATATAGAGAAGAAGACGGTGTTTCATCGCCCCGACCCCGCTTTGGTGACGCTCCGGGAAATATCAGCGATGCATATACCGGTCCTTCCTCGCCTCGTCATCGTTCCGGGGATGCTCTAGGGACTGCCGGGGATTCGTACCCGTCCCCAGAATCGAGTCGCTATGGTCCAACCAGGTATAGCTCTACGCCAGCCCCTCCAAGTCTCGGGAGACGGCAAACCGCCCCTCCGGCAGCGCCTCCGCCTATTATAAAGGTAGTGGCCTCCGGTTCCAGCAAACGAGCACGTGGATCCGACATGAGCAGCGAGTATTCGTTGGCGGCGGATCGCGGCGAATTTCCAATCTACGAGTCCCGGGAGAATCTATCTAGGAGGGCAGAACAGCACCAAGAGGAGCTGCGTCGGAGGGCCGAACCGGTCCAGGAAGTACCCCGAAGAGCAGAACAGTCGCGCGCGGAATTGCCTCGAAGGACGACCGAACCTGTGAGGGCGGAGCTTCGAAGGGCAGACTCTGTCCGCTCAGCTGGTACTAGAAGGAGCACTCAGTCCGCGCCTCGGTCGGCAATGACACCAGAGGGCCCAAGGCTTCGGCACACCAGGTCCCGGGTTTCCTTTCAGGATCAAGACCCTGCTGGCGACCGACCTATTGTGTGCGATGACGACGACGACTTCTCCGGCTATAACTCCGAGGACGTGGAGCGTCAAACCAGACCGTACCGCTTCACGGGAGAAAAAGTGCAAGGTCGCAGATACAACCCCCGAGAATCTCAAGGGCTCACACCGCCGCCAGCACCCGATGCACCGAGATCTGAATCCAGCCAGCGGTCGCCTCCAGCGGCGGGTGGATCGCAACGGTCTCCGCGCCGGCAGCCGCGGGTTGAGAATTGGTCTGATGATGACGAAGACGAAGAAAAACGGTTCATGTCCCGCTCTCGGGAGTCGACCGTGGGACGATAGTGTGTAGGGAGAACTCTCTGTGGACATAAGTCGGCTTTTCAAAAGTACCTGCATAGCCAGTCTTTCAACTAAAATTGCATCTTCATCTATTTGCTAGAGATTGCGTTTGAGCACGACAGTGTTGATTGCCACGGAGTAACTGCCCTGATTTCCTCCACATCGCAAGTGTTGTGGTGTGAGATAGATAGAAACGACTCTCCCAGCACTTTCACGTAACCTTACATCTGCATATTCTCAGCCTCAATCGAGACCAACATTGCCGATTTACGATTGGATTGACGCAGGAAGGTCGACTGAAGTGACGAGGTGGCTGTGGCAGTGTCTGCAGGCGCACTGCAACTCCGCAATGGCTCTTTCTTTGTGCATCAAGCAGCGTAATCTGCATACTGCGCTCCTTCCCCCACACCTGCATCAACAGCACGCATATGCATCTGCTAATAGTGCGACAAAGGCGTATCCAATTCTCCGGAGGTCCTGGCCCGGGTCACCCGCCGAGAGCCTTGCCCTCCCGAGCATCTTAAGCCGCCTTCCATGCTTTTGGGACCCAACCCAACAACTGCGTTAGATAACGCCATCTACCCCCTACCTATCTATTCTGAACAAGGTCGCTGCTATCTCAATCTTCCAATTAAATTAAAATTACACTCACTTCACATTTCTCACCGGCATGGATGCTTCGCAGCAAATTCAGCCGCCCCTTGCGTCGACTGTCAGTGCGACAGGTTGGGAGGATGCCATCCCAACTCACCCTGCCCACCCGGCGGCTGGTCTCCGTGTAGGGAGTGTCAACAAATCTATAATTGCCGACTCGGTGCAGAATGCGCAGGGTGTGAACTTTGGTAGCTGAAGATTATGAGTTTTCAATTTCGCCGTGTAGGTGAATGATGGTGGGCGGTTCGTATCGCTGACTACGGGTACGTCGCAGAGTCAACTAAGGGGGGAAATGGGGCACCAGGGGGCTTTGAACAGTCTATATTGGCTCAGAAGGTTGATATCCAAGGGGGGGTTACGTATACGAGTAGTAAGATCACATTTGTTTCCATGTCAGATTTATGTTCGCAACCCCCCAGGCAGTGAGGTCAAGGGGTGTAAGTTGCAGTCCTTTCGCTGAACGATATTGACTTGTGCGTACAGAAACACGGAATATATACTGTGAGTATGCGTTTCCGGAAGGTCGGGCTTTGAGTTTGTATTCACGGTACTTCGAGATGCCACCGCGCCGTCCCCCGACTCGAATGCCAAGGATGCCTTCTCTCGCTCTCCATTTAGGTTCGACATCAAGCAGCATCACTTCCTACAGGTTGCTCGACAGTCTCCGGGGTCGGGGCGATGGCTACTGAAGTCGGAAGATTTTGTCGACTGGAAGGAAAACGACAGCCTAAGAAAGCTGTGGCTTGTTGGCGAGCGTATGTGTTGAGTCTCCAGCGATTTGAAGTCTATGCATGAGCTGACATCTTTTCCCTAAGTCGGTGCTGGTAAAACAATTTTGGCGTAGGAGAGCCCCTGACTTACAGAATCGGCAGGCCTCTAATACCAACCATTTTTCAGGGCGACTGTCATCAATCATCTCCTTGTCAAGTACTCGTCGAAGAACTTCGCCTGCTTATACGTGTACTTTGACTATGGGGAGCAAAAACACCAGACGTACGAGAAGCTCTTGGCAGACTTGCTGTCTCAACTTATTCGCCTTCGCGATGGCGTCACACTCGAAGTTGAAGAGGTGTATAAGAGCTGGACGGTAAAGGGCATTCCACCCGGAGCGGATGAGTATATCGCGATGATCAAGTCCGAGATTGAAACATTTACGAAAGTTTTTATCGTTGTTGACGCTCTCGATGAGTGTTCCGACGAATCCCCCGAGTACACGGCTGTCAGCTTTGTGAAAGCCCTGGACCAGCTTCCAAAAAAGGCGCACATCCTTTTCACGTCGCGCCCCATGACTACAATTCATGACAGGATCAAGGCAGACAAGAAGATTCCAGTGCGAACGAACGTGAAAGATCTCAGTGCCTATTTTGAGAACCGGATCAACAGCACCGACTGGCTCAAGAAGCTAATAGAAAAGGGAACACAGAAGAACCCTCAATTTTTTCAGAATGCTGTTGATACAATCGTCAATCGATCACAAGGGATGTAAGTTGCTCAGACCGAGGACTTGGCATATGTGTAGAGCGCTTACCTGTACCGTATGTATAGGTTCCTCCTTGCCCAGCTGCATGTGGAGTCGTTGGCTTCCAAGCGAACACTGGAGGATCTGGAGTTGGGGATCGAGGAGCTTCCGACGGATCTCAATGCCGTCTACGCAAAGGCACTAAAACAAATCCAAGACCAGGCCGAGTGGAAGAGGACGTTAGCCATCAAAGTTCTGAATTGGCTTGTTTATGCGGAGCGACCACTATCCCTCGACGAGCTGATACACGCGCTCAGCGTCAAGGAAGATGACACCAAACTTCACCAGGACCGACTTTTGGCTGAACAGGACATCACCCTGGCCTGTTCGGGCATTGTTCTAGTCGACCCCGACAGTAGAACAGTCAGTTTGACACATCATACTGCTATGGAGTATCTCCGAAGTAGCGGCATCCTGGAAGAGCCTCAGTCTTACCTGGCGACTGCGTGTCTAGTTTACATGACTTTCGAAGATTTCTCCGCGGTTCTACACACCCAGAAAGAAAGAGAAGATCGCCTGAAGCAATACCCCTTTTTGAAGTATGCTGCGAATCACTGGGGGGATCATGTTGACCGGGGCGTTAAGGGCCTTGTGAGCCAGCGAGCGTGGGATTTCCTGACAAACACGGCAAGACTGCAAAGCGCATTCCAGGTCATGTCCGACTTCCCTTTCCACAAGGAGTCTGGTGTCACCGGGCTGCATATTGCAGCGTATTTCGGCCTCACAAAACTGGTTCAGAAGGGGATCAAGCACAGAGGACCCCTTTCGATCAACGCAACGACCCAGTCAGGAGAGACGGCACTCCACTGGGCTGCGAGATATCAGTCCAACAAGTTCGTCCAGCTCCTCGTCGAAAAGGGTGCAGATTTGAATCTGGCAGACAACGTTCGGTCTCGAAATCAAACTGCTCTACATTTGGCCGTCGTCAACCGGGACATGGCCTCTGTCAGGGTGTTATTGGAGTCCTCCCGCTGCGACCTACATCTGGCAGACGCCCAAAACTGGACTCCTCTGCGCTGGGCAGCTGCTTATGGTCATGGGTCTTTAGTCAAGCTGCTTCTGTCTCATGGTGCCAAATTCGACGACCAGGACAAAGATGGCTGGACGGCACTGCGGTGGGCGGTCCAACGCGGCCACATCACCGTCGCCAAAATCCTTATATCAGCAGGCGCCGACATCAAATCCCCAATGGGCGGCGACGAAGACAAGCGAACGTTGCTTCAGTGGGCTGCAAGCGAGGGCCGTGATGCGCTCGTACGGCTTCTCGTCAAGAGGGGCGTAGACGTCGATGCGATCGATAAGCACGGGCAACCTGCTTTGCACTGGGCCGCTAAGTACGGACATGGCATTTCCGCATGGCTGCTACTTCAGGGGGGCGCAAACATGAACCAGGCAGACAACCGCGGCTTCACGCCACTACATACTGCGGTCCTGTTCTGGAGTCCAGGCGGCGGTCCGAACGGTACTGGCGGCGGAGCATCGTCGTCGTTACTATGGATGCTCCTTGAGCATCGACCCGGGGCAAACGTCAATGCCAAAACCCGACACGGCTTCACACCCTTGCATCTCGCCGCGAAAAACGGCTTCGCTCAGGTAATTTGGCTGCTCCTGGAGAAGGGGGCGGATCCAACACAGAAGGACAACACGGGGTGCACAGCGCTGCACTGCGCGGCCGCAGCAGGACATATCGATGTTGCAGGACTCTTGCTGGCGAGTCAGAGAGGCGACATAAAGCTCGTGCGCGCTGTTGACAACGAAGGGCGCACGGCACTCCATGCTGCTGCGTCGGGAGACTACCCGGCCATGGTGCAGGTTCTCCTCGACGGCGGGTCCATGCCAGTCATTGACGTCAGAGATGCCGAGGGGTATACGCCGCTGCGGAGAGCAGTAAAACAACAGTATCTGGAGGTTGTGGAAAGACTAGTAGGAGGGGGGGCGGATGTCAATATGGTGGGGAAAAGGGGGAGGACGGTGCTGCATCTGGCTATGTATGATGGGAATGTGGGCGTTATCAATGCGCTGCTGGACGCCGAGACGATTGATCAGACGGTGAAGGATGCGAAGGGGCTGACGGCGTGGGATGTCGCGAAGAAGAGGGGGCATGATCTGAAGGCTTTGGAGAGACAGGTGCGTTTTGAGGAATGATTTCGGGGGAAAGGGAAAGGTGAGGGGAAGAGGCCGATGGTTGGTTGGTGAGGTGGTGAGAAATTAAGTAGTCCTAACCACAGCCTCGATTCCCCACCCTGGCCCGACCCTCTTAGATTGGGGTCAAAATGGGAGCTTCCGCCCAAAGACCCGATGGAAGCCACGGGAGCTTGAGCTTCGTCCCATGCGCCGCGGGTATTGCGAGCTCACCAAAGCCGCCCCTTAGCCACACAGAAACACGACACCCACGATGCCTGCGCGGCGGAGGGATGGAAGCCTTTCAAGCAGCCACCAAACAAGCCACCACGAAAAGTATACGACCTCCTCATGGTCAATACGGAGCTCGACATGCTCGAGATCCACCTCAACACAACCTGGGACTCAGTCGACTACTCCGTGCTCCTCGAGGGCGCAAAGACCTTCACCGGCCTCAGCAAACCACTGACACTGAAGCAAAACCTCGCCAAGTTTTCCAGCTACAGCCCGAAAATCATCTACCACGAGATCGAGTATCCGCAGTCCTTCCGCCCGAAAACACCTTGGAGCATGGAAGACTTCCAGCGCAACGCCTTGCTCACACAAGTCTTTCCCCGCCTGTCGGGCTCGCAGGCCCCGCAGAGAGATGATGTGCTTGTTGTTGCTGATATCGATGAAATCCCCCGCCCTGAGACCCTCAATTTGCTCCGCGCATGTCACTTCCCGAAGCGCCTGACGTTGCAGTCTAAGTTCTATTACTGTAGGTCGAATCACCACCTTTAAACCCCCTATTTTAACACCCAAACCCATCTCATATCCCCATTGTACCCCCTTACTTAACCCCTCCCCCCTTAATCCCCTGAACCTTCAAGTTTAACTGAACAACCAGACTCCTTCCAATTCCTGCACACCGGCCCGGAACGGCCCCACCCCCAAGCAACAACCTACCGCGGCCACCACACCATCCGCCCCAACGACCTCCGCATGGGCCTCGGCTTCCCCCTCACACTATGGTGGAACCGCGCGTCTCTTCCCAACGCCACGTGGCACTGCTCGTCGTGCTTCAGCACAATCAGCCACTTCCTGAACAAAATGAGCTCCTTCTCCCACGTCCCGCTCAACGTCGAGATGTATCGTGATCGGGAGCGGGTTGTGGTTAGGGTGAAGAATGGGAAAGACTTGTGGGATCGCGAGGGGGAGACGTTTGTGAAGGTGGGGGGGGAATAGGGATGTCCCCGGGTTTTTGCTGGAGGGGGAGAGGAGGAGGAGGTTTGGGTATGTGCTTGAGAGGGGGAGGGGGCGGGGTTTAGTGATTATGACGAGTGAGTGAGTGAGGGGGAGGGGTAAAGGGGAGGTGCTGAATGGGGAACGGTACTAATAGGGAACGGTACTAATAGGGAACGGTGTTGATAAGGGTTCAGGGGGAGGTGATGTCAATATTTGGGTTGGCTTGGCGTTTGGTCTTGGCGTTTGGGGCTTGGCATGCATGGGGTTGAATGTCGATTGACAATAATCGTAGGAAAAGGATGTATTTAGGTACATATGGTGTAGGTAGTAATGGTCTAGATAACTGGTTCTCTTCATGGAGATGGCGTTGCAGACAGGTAATTGGTTGTATCCAAAGTGAATAGCCGGCCCAGTTCATTCTGTGACGTTGAACTCGCGTGTAAGTCGCCAGAAGCCGAGCACCCGAGATTCAGCAGACATTACGGAGTACGTTCAAGAATCTCAGTATTAAGATTCAACTCCCCATTCATCAATTGCCCTCTGGTCACGATGACCCATGTATGTGTCTATAACTAATTATTAAGTAATATTGCTCCTAATCCCATGCCAATCCGCCTGTTCCCGCCCTCACCCTCATCGCGATCCAAACTCCTATGGATCCGACCCGCGAGGCGGGAAAGCGTGCCGCATGAGTTGTCCCTGTGGTGCCGGGTATGTAAGAATGTTCGTATGTATGTATGTGTATCCATTGCCGTTGTGTGGTTCGTAGTAATGTGCCGGGTATATCTGTCCGTCCGTCCGTCCGTCCGTCCTTGTGATGCCGTCGTGGCTGGTAATGAGTGTGCCGGGTATTTCCGTCCATGTTGTTGTCCGTAACCCCCCAGCCGTTGCGCGCGCGTGTGAAATGCAAGGCATTATAGACCAAATAAAACAAAAAGCCAAAACCGTCTCTCTTTCCTCTGGTATCATCGTTCTGGAAAATGTTTCGTTCTCTCTTTTCATTTTGCTGTGTCGATTTGGACAGAGCCCCCCCTCGAAATCAAATGCAAAGCAAGAACTTGTCTCTCTACACGCAAAGCACCATGATCGCAAGGACAGCGCTCACAGCGGAGGCGACGATACCGAGTCCGAGAGTGGTAAGTCGCTCAGCACCAGACGCTTTAGCAAAGTACGTCGGCGATGGCCTTGCGGGATAGTCGTAGTTATCGGTACCAGCACCCGCGGTAGGTACGGCAACAGCGGTGTTGACCATGCTGGACGCGACGGTCTGGACGGCTTGAACGGTCTGAACTGTCTGTACCGTCTGAACAGTGTGCCATGTCGCCGATGCTGTTGTCTTGGGTGTGGCAGACATGGAAACATGCTCTGTGTAGCCTGGTGCGGCGCAATTACAGACTGAGGTCTGTTAGTATATTGTTCCTAGTTGTCGAAGCTATAATCAAGCTGCGTAGGGGAATACGAGACTCACCTTCAGCAGATCCATCAACGACCTTCTCGAAAAGAGACTCTGGGCACTTGCTGGCCACACAGCCCTGGATGGCAGCAAACATGGCGGACTGTTGCTTGCATTGGCACGCAAAGTCGAGACCCTCGCAGCCAATTGAAGGTGCGTTCTCAAGGTAGCATGGCTGTGCGCAGCTGGGGATAGCTACCAGGGCGACACTGGTGCAGTCCTTCGACTCCTTCTCGGTAGCAAGCACAAGGAGCGCACCCGTGAACTGGAGAGCTACTGAGATCTTCATCTTCTCTTGTATATCTTGTGGTGTCTGAACAAATAGGCGATGGACTCGACGTCGAGGATCTGGCGAGACCTGAGCGTAAGGTATGCTCTGGTTTGATGGCAAGATAAACAATGAAGATTGGTATGTGAGAGTGAGACGTGTGATAGGACGCCAGAGCTATAGCTTGCGGCGGGAGAGGGGGTAGATAGCTACATGGAAGTGGACCACCGCGCAGCTTGTCCCTCAGGAACCAAGTGGATTTCCTCGAAATCTTCGTGGGTCATCGTGGGAGTCAAGACTAGAGCCGAGCCAGTGCACATGCATTCATACCGCAACATCCACTCCCTCCGCCATGGCCACGAACAGACACGGTGATCACCAAGTTGAGCGCCGAAGGAGCTGAACTAGTAGCCACGCCGACCCGCACAGCCCACAGATATGCAAGGTGGTTTTGGGATGGTAGCCATGCTCAAATCAGGGTGCGGGTGGCCTAGGCTCCGACTGTCTGAGAGCAGGTTGAGTAGTTGGAGAATTTCACATGGGACCCTCGCTGGGTTTTCCGCCGAGGTTGCACATATTTCAGGCCGTCTCAACCCAGCCTCGCCAGCTCCGTGGAAGAAGGTAGACCCCGCCCGACAGTATGGCATGAAGTCATCCTGTCACAGTCTGTCTGCCAAATATTCCAGCCGTGGCATCGGGGTGGCGGCTCGCCGCTCGGCCTCCTTCCTGGTCCGGCGATGACGGGCGTGAGGATTCGAGACATGCCAGCAAGGGTTGGGAGAAGACGTCCGATGCGAGGGCGGAATGTCAATAGTAGGACGCACCTGTGCACCATCTCCGCCATAGCATACAAGCTCATCGGCAGGACCACTGGTCCTCCTGTCCATCCTCGCTCTCCCAGCTCATGGATGTCGTGATGGTATGTGGACTTACACTGGAGCAGACACAAGGATTGACCAATGGAAGCGGCTGACGGGCGGAGCGAAGACATACATCGGTAGGTGAGAGTAGGAATAGTAGCACAATGGTCATCGCTGGATCTGGCGGACTGGGAAGAACCGGTGGACCGTGAGTGAAAGCCAGTAGAGGTTAGCAACGAGATCGGTCAACCCCACACTTGCAGGGGCCGGTTCCTGGTTCCTGGTCGACAGCTGAGTGTTACCCACTTGAAGCTGTCGCCGAGGCTCGAGAGAGGGGTAAAGCCGGGGAATCCTTTGACATCTGATCCCCCACTCGTGGAGCCCGGTCATCACCTTGTTCTTTTCCCAGGAATTCCCAGGAATTCCCAGACGGCACTGGTGGGCCTCAATTTAAATTATCTGGGGAAACGAGATTGAGAACATCGTCCCCGGATTGTATCGTGTGAGATCTGATCGGGGGTGAAGCTGAGAATGGATGGCATGGCCGGTGTGGGAACAACAAGAAATGAGCTGAGATGAGGTGCATAGCTTCCCAACAAACAGAGATTTCTCGGAGGCGAATGCGGGGACTCTTAGAATAGACTATTGAATGCAAGCTTTGGCGATATCTCGCAGAGTGAGACCGTCTCTGTTTGTCGGCGCCGGTCTGGATTCAGTAGAGTTGTAAGGCGGGTCTATTTTGGAGATGCGGCGAATGCACCATTGCCAAGGTATGCCATCTTCATTACCAAGCTTTCTGCCATGGAGACAGAGAGGGGTCCTCATCGTAGACCGCCATCGCGCGACCCTGAGAGCGTTGTTGCGCAAGCAAGCTAAGTAGGTAGGTGCCGTCGTTCTGGCCCCCAGCTGTCGATTCTTCTTGCTTCTCTTTCGCGCGCCGAAGAGGAGCATACAACGCCGACTGGGTGGCTCAGAACTATACACATATCGGACAAAACAGGTTGCTGATAGGCTCTGCTATCAATGCGAGTTCGCAGGCGAGAAGGGAAACGAATTGCACCAATGGCTCCTTATACTGAAGAAAGGAGAAGTGACGGGAAGTTGTCGTTGTGTTTGTGTTGAGTGGCCCAGTGAAATGAGCTCCGCGGGGTATGATTGGAGGGAGCTTACTGTTAGACCAAGTCACCTGTCTGCCGCACTGTGGCCTGCCGGCTAGCTGGAGCTCGGTGGCTGGTCTAGCTCCTCGGGAAGGAGCTCTCCCCGCATTCTTCCCTGAAGCTCCAGCTGCGGCAGTCAAGTGTAACCGTGATGCAATTCCGTCGCGTGACAAACAAAGCAAATTCAACCGTACCTGTTCCTTTCGCAAAATCACCCACCGAATCCTCCAAGTCTGTCGTGGCCGTAATAGCACATCACATCTTGGGTTACAGCCATGGGGTCAACCTGGGCTGATTCCTCGCAAGAGGAGCTGACGGTTCTTATCACCGGTTTCGCTGTAAGCTGTTGCCCCGCAAACGGCCAACGTCCAAGCGGACCGGCAGCCACCCTGTTAACAGCCTGCAATACCCCCGTAGCTAACACTTAAACCAGCCCTTCAAAAAGGAATTTCCCATCAACCCTTCCTGGGAGATCGCCAGCCGGCTTCCCGAGTATCTTCCGCCGCTGCGCGCCAAGACGGCGCGGCCGTCGGATTCGGCGCCGCTTCTCCCCCCGGTCCGGCTGTTGGTCCACCCGGAGCCGATCCGGGTCAACTACCAATTTGTTCGGTCGCTGGTGCCACAGCTATGGCATCTCGAAGGTAACGAGGGCGATGGCGGGGAGGATGTGTCTAAGCCTAAGCCAAAGAAGATAGACCTTGCCATTCACATTGGAATGGCGGGCCCACGTCTATTCTATTCAATTGAGCGCCGTGGCCACCGCGACGGGTACGCTATGAAGGACTTCGATGGCGAATTGCTCGGGGACGACGAGCGCCAATTGCGCGAGGGAAAGGACTGGGTGTGGGATGGTATGCCGTCAGAACTGCTGACCGATCTCGACATGGAGGATGTGCTGGATCGGTGGAAGAATAACAGCCCTGTATATCCCCCAGACCTTTGGATCCCGCTTACATGCTAATAAACTGTCTCCGCAGCCCGGAAGCGACGTGAGGATCTCAGAGGACGCTGGGCGTTATCTGTGCGATTTTATCTACTTTTCGAGTCTGGCGCACTTATATCGGGCGGGCCAACCACGTAAGGTCGTCTTCTTCCATGTGCCCTCTGAGAACTCAGAGAAGAACTTCACTACGGGTAAAGAGCTTCTTATACAGCTTATCAGATCCATGGTGGAGAGCGAGGTTGCACGCAAGGTCGAGGAGCCGAAGCACGGAGACCTCTAGGGATATGTTTATATTTGGTGCAGCCTCTCTATGTGGCGCGCCATCCCTTTGTATGTACATGTTCTTCACTCTCTAATGCAGCCTAGTAACCAACACCCCTTCCGATCTATGTGCTCTCTTCTCTACGCGACCACTGTATCTCCCGGACTCCTGAAAAGAATACGCCGCCTCCATCATCATGAAAAAGGCGCCCGACCATACTGCACCGGCCACTTCACCTTCACCCCTAATGCATATGCCGTTCGTAGCACAAACTCCGGCTCTCTCAAAAACTGCCTCGCAGCAAGCACCAAATCCGCCTTTGCCTTTTGTCCGTTTCCAGCATCAACCTCCACTGTTTCAGACTTCTCTCCCGTCAGAGTCCCATCCTCCTGGACTACTGACTTTGCCATCTCCGCCGTGGTAATCAGCCCCACCGCGCCAATAAGCATACTCTTCCCCTCCGCGCGGAGCGCATCGCGGATCCGCCCCGCAATGTCTACCTGATAGTACGGATGCAGCGCGATCTTCTGCTCGTTATTGTTGCCACCCGAGCTAACATCCAGCAGGTCCACGCCAAGGTCCGGCAGGAGTTGTGCAAGCCGCAGGCTTTGCGAGATGTCCCAGGACTCTTGGCCCGTGTGCTCCATCCACTCGGTTGCAGAGATGCGTACAAGTAGGGGCATATCAATGGGAATAACTGCCCGCACGGCATTGATCACTTCGATAAGAAAGCGCGTGCGGTTCTCAAAAGAGCCGCCGTAGGCATCGGTGCGTCTCTGCGGATTGTCAATCTCACGCTCACTCCCGAGGCAGAGAAAAGGGGGGGTGGCACTCACGTTGGTAATAGGCGACAGGAATTCCGAGAGGAGATACCCATGCGCCGCGTGGATCTCAATGGTGTCAAACCCAGCCTTCACAGCGCGCACCACGGCATCCTGAAAGCTCTGGACAAGCCCCTGAATCTGCTCGACAAAAAGCGCCTTGGGCTTCGGGTACGACGCCGAGAAGGGAATTGCGCTAGGCGCCCACACATCCTCAGGCCAACCGCCATCGCTTTCCTCGGCGGTCTCGTTCACGCCCCTGGCGCGCAGGGGGTCCCAGCCTGGGAGGTTACTTGCCTTCCGGCCGGCGTGGGCGAGCTGGATACCTGCCTTTTGGCCCTGAGAGTGGATGAAGTCGACGATGCGCTTGACGGGGGGGATCTGCCCGTCGTGCCAGAGGCCGGCGTCGCCGGTGGTGATGCGCCCGTTGGCAGTTACGGCGGTGGCCTCGAAGATGGTCAGGGCGGCGCCGCGGAGGGCGTACGCGCCGAGATGCACGAGGTGGAAGTCGGTCATGAGACCGTCTTCGCAGGAGTCCATGCACATCGGCGCGACGGCGAAGCGGTTGACCAGGGTCAAGGAGCGGAGCTGGAGTGGCGCGAAGAGGGTGGGCACTTCGGCGGTGGGGTCAATGGCGGTGCCGACGGCGGGGAGTTGGGCTGGGGTGAAGTACGGGACTCCGGTGCCCCGGAGGACGGAGCGGGGTTGTGTCCCAGGCATGGTGAGCGGTGACTAGTGGTAGAGTTGTAGAGGGTAGAGGGTAGAGGGTACGCAAATGTGTGAAAGTTGAGAAGCTGAGAAGTTGCCCCTGAGTTGGTGTTGCAGACTGTAAGTGGGGAAAGTCCTGTGTATATTGCCCTAAAAAGCAATGTTGAAGTTCTAGCTGAAAGGGTACTATACCTATCATTGAGGTCTGACGCCTTTTTAGTCCCATCTTTTCACACCTCGAAGCTCTATCTGGCAGGCGCAACCGACCTCGATGAGTAATGCCTCAGTTGCGTGATGTGAGGGGGAATAATTCCCCGCTGTGCTGCCAAGACGTTTGGCAACGGTTAACCCCCACATCAAGTCAATGAGTTTGGAGCTTGGTGACCAACTTTGCAATCTTTTGATGCTTGGAAATAAATTGGGTTTCTCTTAGAGCTTCCAATGCTTGGAAATGTGGTGGATTTTCTGACTGGAAGTTGCGACCGGGTGTTCATTGATAGTTGCAAATTCCTTGGCTTCCCGCGCAGCACATCGCTTTGAGAACGTAGCATAGGTGCCTTCAAGAAAGTACGATAACTTGCAACCGTCTATCCGAGGCCAAACTTTTGGTTTGCTTCCCCGCAAGATGCACCGCGCAATCCTTAATCTCATCTTGCCTCTCGGCCGACCCCGCGATGCGACACGCGGCTCACTCATCAGAGCTTAGTCCGAGCGTTGCATTCCTAAATCTAAACTGTATTGATCAGATTGTAAAGAGAGAAAATTTAGAGAGTAAACTGGCCAAATGAGGATGTGAGAATCAGTGAAGTGGTCGCGGGCATGGCCGTTGACTGGGGCAAATTGAGTCGGGTGCGTGGCGTACCCTGTAGCGTGTTTTTGGCGTACCCTGCAACGGCTGGATGGATGCTGGAGTCATCGCCCTCAGCTTAGGGGTAAGCTAACCGCAACCCTAACCCAGTGCCTTGGAAAACGGGAAATTCATCGCGACTATCACGACGCCAGCCTCCCATTTCTTTTTCGGCACCTATCACTACCGCCCATGCCAGTCTGCTTCTTTTAACCATCCAAAACCATCGTGAAAGAGTTCAAAGAATGAAGTTCTCGTGGACCTTGGCGGCCAGGCGGCCCTGTCTCGAAACACGATTTGGAGGTGAGCCAGACAAGCACTGGCCCAAGCGGTAGATTGCGGAAACGCATGACAATGGATTGTTGATTGATCAGATGAAAACAAAACGAAGGATATGGATCATGTTTCTGTGGATTCTTCTGGTGACCGTCCACCCGAGATGTTTGCAATGATAAGGGGGCTCCACCATCGCAGCTTCCTCCTCTTGAGCGGTTTCAGGCCTGGATCGCCTGTTAGCGCGACCCGCAAACTCCAAGACTGTGGGCGAAGTTCAGATGAGCCTCGGAGGCATCGATAAAAGCAATCGGTATGTTCCTGCGGCGCGGAATCTCCAATTGAGTCGGTCGGTCGGCGGCTTTTGGAATGTGATCAATTTGGGTTTCCCGGATGGAAGCCTGGGGCAGAGTCGTCGTGAGAGGCTCGGCAAGCTTGACAGATTCCTCCCTGCCTCCCTGCCTCCCTGCCTACCAAGCCAACAACGCACCGGTATTTTCACGACGATGTGCACCGGGTTCTTGTCAATCCGCAGATCAGAACCAAATACGAGGAGAACCCGGCGCAGCACGACAATGCGTTGTATCACGGGCTTGTCGCGACGGGCTTCAACGCGACCAACAAGCCGGGAACAGTGGGGATTGAAACTCGGCAGGCAGCGTTGCCCCTGATCGCCGAAACGCCCCAAGATCCAAAAGGTTAAAAACAACGACGGCAGGTGGGGGTGTCCTGCAAGGGGCGGCCCGCCACTCACACATGACGAAACGCCAAGCCCCGACCTGTCTACCGATAATGCTTGTCATCCGAGCTCGAGACAGATGGCTCAAACGTGATGGCCCGCGGACTGGAGCGATGGGCATGTAGGTAGGGATTTTCTTTTTTGAGCCCCTTCGCGGGCATCCTACATATAGGACGGAAGCCGTCTCTGTGGAGCGAATGTGGCATTCCGGCTGTCCAAGGAGTTGACCTCCCGTCTTTCGCTTCTGTTCGTTCTTGCAACCAGTTTGCTTTCTTTCGTTCATTTTCGCAATGCCTTACCTGTCGCTTGAAATGAAGGGTGATTTCCGGGGGGAGTCGGATGAGTCGTGAGAATTCCCAGCCGCCATGTGTACGAGCGAGCGGGCCGAAAATTAACAGTCTCCAGCGTTCTGCTCAACATCTTGGATTCCGAGGAGGTCAGGATCTTGGTTGGTCAACAGCAACGAGAGTTCACCTTGAACCGGAAGCTCATCTGCGACACTTCTTCCTTCTTCCGAGAGCACCTCGAAACACCCTCGTCGGCGTCTTCACCGCTGTATCCCGAGGATGGCAAACACGAGGAGGACTCGATGATATGGCTGCCCAACGAGGCCCCTGAGATGTTCGAGCTCTTCGTGCTGTGGCTTTATCGAAAGCGCGCCTTTCTCGCACTCGTCGACCAGGCCGTTCCGCAGGTGGCTCGGGACGCCTCGACCTTTGCTCAACTTCCCAAGTTGCAGGCTTTGCGCTGGAACCTCACGAGGCTACACATCTTCGCGGCTGTTATCGATCTGCCAGCATTGCAGGACGTGGCCATGGATGCCCTCCAGGACCTGTACCTGCGCTGCGATCTGGACGTATCACCGCGCTTCCTCGCTTTTCTTTATCAGGAGTGCGGCGCTGAGCACGCCTTCCGCCTCAGAAAATGGGCCGTTGCCATGCTGGCGTGGTCGCTCCACGCCGCCAACAGTGATGCCGCCTTGTACGAGCGACTCTTCGTTGCCTACCCGGCTCTGCGCGAGGATTATTCCGTCCATCTCGACAAGATGGCACAGAGCAAAGCCGACGTCCGCATCAAGAACCCCCAGCTTCGTCTACCCATGAACAAGTTGCGGAGCGGCGAGCGCTTCTTTGGGTTCCGTCTCTGTTCGTTCCATTCGCACCGTGCGTCAGTCGGCGAAGGCATGTGCCCACACCTTTCTGAAGAACATTCCGTCAATCTACCCCTGAGCGTGCTCTCACCGAGCCGGAGGAAACAAAAAGGGTTGGGTATCTTCCCCGGCCCCGCAGACGGCTCCGATGGCGAACAGACAATCCTATCCCCCGTGGGAGAAGTAACTGAGATATCGTTTCTCGACCTGTCATGAACGGCCTTGTCAACAAAATGATAGACGACCCGCCTCGCGGCGAAGATAAACTACCTATCTGTTCTTATTCCCCGCCGACAAAAGAAGAAACCCCTAGGTCCAAACCCGCATGAGGCTCGACCAACCCAACTCCACCCACACCGCAAAATCACCAACCCTACCACAACATCCACATCCAGTCCACAACCCACAACCAAACCACCAACATAGTATCTCCCAATACCCACCCACAATCTCAACAACAACCAGGCATTCGCCCGGCTAGCTCAATCGGTAGAGCGTGAGACTCTTACGATGCCCTGCATCCCCATCAAATGACAAGGTCGTCAGTTCAATTCTGGCAGTGGGCAATCCGACTCTCCTCCCCCTCTTCCCTTTCAGAAGAGACTGGAGATCTCAGCCCGCTTGGCTCAGTGGTAGAGCGTGTCACTAGTATGCAAGGATGGAATACCAGAGCTCACAGAGATCTCAAGGTTGTGGGTTCGACCCCCACGTCGGGCTCAATTCCCGGCGATGTAAAGCGCCTTCTTTTTTTGCAGGTTGGGCGGAGGGGCAGGGGGGTTCTTTTGTTTTGAGGGGAAGGGGGGAGGGAATGTGTGCAGATTGGTGTGACCTCTGTGCTGTCTGACGTCAGTTGCTTCAATCGGCAGGTTGCCATTGTGGTTGAGGTGCTCTGCAAGTCAAACTACATTCTATATGTATATAACTATTTATAATAAAGCCAGTCAGATCAATTCGTCTTCGATGGGTGCTTGTCTTGGTGTATGTACCAAAGACATCATCATCCCCACGTACCGTGGTGAGAATTTTTAATTAGAGTATAAGCCTCACTCACATTTTTCAAGCCCTTAAAGCTGTCTCGGCTTTTAATCGACGTGGCATTGACTAGTTTCGGAGAGGTACAGAACGGTGAGGACGATGGAAGTTCTACCGAAAACTAGCATAGCCCAGTAGACATACCTACAAAATCATGCTTCTTCAGCAACGCCAAAGATCACAATTTGCTCGGTTGGCGCCCACGGCTAAACTCCTGCGGCCCGGTCAGTCGTTGGTTAAAAGGGGGGAAGTCGTCTTTAGAACTTTACGACTCTTGTTCCAGCGAGAACTCTTTATATCTTCGATAGGTCGCCCGGCCAGAAGGATGGAAGTAGAGGAAGGGAGCATCAGCCAGCCGCGTCAGGTGAGAATTCAATGTTGTTACCTGAGCTAAGCATAGGTACATGTTGTTGAGGAATCACTGAAAGTGACTGGACGAGTTGAGTTGTTACGTATGTAAATCTTGAACTTATACTCAATCTAGAATGAACTCGGAAGATAGAATAAGATAGGCTACGGCGATCAGCAAATCATGAACGAAATATATGAACCTCAACAATTGCCCTAACTACCTTTTCCCGTGCAACTCAGCAGCCACCCTAGGTACCTAAAATATCTTCAACTCCGTCGTTGGTGGGTGGAACGGCAAAGACCCATTCTCTCTGACCTTGGACAGTTGCTCGAAGGCATAAGCGACCTTCAGCAGGGTACCATCGGAGTGGGCCTTGGAAATCAGCGTCAAAGAATATCTGTTGGATACAGTTAATTTACTGTTAGCGCCAAAAGATCAAGATGTTTCGTCGAGGTGGGTTCTGAGGGATAGGGAAACCTAACGGGATTCCAGGAGCAACCCTGACCAGGTTCGGTTTGTTGTCGTCGAGCTCTATCGGGGTGTCCTCTGGAAAAACTCCAAGGGGAACACCCATTACAGGGAACCCGATCTTTGCCGCGAGGTCGCTTGCAATGCCGAATGACGAGGGTACCATGAGGAGATCGAGTTTGTGCTTGTCCATGGCGCCGAGGATGCCGCCCTCTCCACCATAAAAGTGTTCCTGCTTCACCATTTCCTTGTACTTCTTGCTGTTAACATCAATATCTTCGGCCAGGGTCCAGAGAAACTTTCCGATATCGTGCTCTGGATACTCCTCTGCTGGGAATGTCTTTGTGAATTCAATGATGTCCTCGGCTGCGGAATTGGGATAGTATGCGTCAAGTGTCTGGCCGCCCCTGGGGCCCCATCCCGAACTGATCTGAAGACCTCGGAAGTTTGCCCACTCAGACAAGTTGGTTTTACCTAGAATCAAGACGCCAGCCTCACGGAGCTTGGAAATGATGAAGGACTCGTCTGCCGGTTTCGCTCCTAGTAGGGCATAAGAGCCAGCGGATGCGTGTAGGTTGTCCTTTGTTGCGATATTGTCTTTGACGAGAATCGGAAAACCGTGCAGAGGTCTAAAAAGTGCCATCTGGTCAGAATTGAAACTGGGTAACTTTGTAATTGCTGAAGGCTGGCTTCAAGACTCGTACCCTCTGCTCCCAGACCGCGCGCGTTCATTGCCTAGCTCCCGTGCTACCGCCAACGCATCGGGGTTGACTTCTAAGACGGCCCTGAACTGGGAGGCTTCATCGATCCTCGCCAAATAGGGCTTGGTCAAATCGAGTGTTGTGAAGCGACCCGAGTCGAGGCCCCTAGCTGCCTCCTCGATGGTGAGGTCCAGCAGGGAGGGGAGAGAAGTGTATTTGGAGTCCATTATGCGTCGTGCAATTGTAGAAAGCAGGCCGAAAATGGCAATGATGTCGCGAGAAAAGTCACAGCTGGGCAGAAGACAAGGCTCCAGCACGCGGAACAGAAATGGAAGGAGCAGGCATGCCAGCTGAGGTAGGAGCCAATGGTCAAACCTCGAAATTGCAGTTTCAACATTCGGAAGAAATACACCTCAAGTCGCATGGCATGGGAATCCCCCCACCCTTTTGCGACACATCAATATACTCCAAATAACGTGCTGATGTCCTCCAGCAGCTCCGAGTCGTCCTTGGGGCTTCCACCCCAACGAAGTAGGACTGACACAAAGAATCAGACGGAGATCCACTGCCAGAACTCGATGTTTGGCCACGCGAGCTTTCAATATTAGTACTCCAGTGAAACAAACAACAGGAAATAAGAAAGAAAAAGATAGTGGTACCCCTTTTTCATATTGTAAGGGTTCGGGTTATATATGGGAAATAACTTGGACACCACAGCCACATATAGTAGAAGCCCTATTCGTTTTATACGTCTTATTCGAGATAGATAAACTACTTTAAGATCTACAACATTGAATTTGGCGGCAGCGGACGGCAAAATGGCCAGTTGGAGAAACTAAATCTGAGAGCACAACATTGTTTTCTAGCCCCTGAATATCTGACTATTGCTTTTCATTTCTGGGAACCAAGAGACCAGTGTATTTCGTCACAAATTTGAGATATAAATTCGGTCCTACTACGCCTGAGTCTGTTAACAACCCAACCCTTTCAGTAGACCACCCGGTCCCTCAACCCAGGGACAAAGAGCATTTCCCGCAACACCTCCTTATTTTCCCCCGTCTTATTTGTTCCAAGCACCCAACCACAACAACGCCATTGAGCACCGCATATTTGCTTACCTACTCTTTGTTTCCATGAATTGTCACCGTATAGAAACAGAGAACTAAGATACATTTCCCAGCCATCATATCCTATGGGCATTGTAATATATTGTTGTAGAGAAACAACTCCTTGAAAGACGAGCACATTGTTCGCCACTACTGAAACATATATACTCCCAGTGTGCGCAACGGGACTAGAACTCACCATCAAACCAGCACATCATCTATCTTCTTCGCACCAGTTACGAATCAAGATATTATCACCTTTACTGTTATCTTTGCGCTGACTTATAAAACACCCTTCCTATCGGTAATTATCCAGTAGATACGGACGTGCATACAAACAAGATGAGTGCCAACGCAACTCCTTCGCTGATGCCGAGGCCGCTACGATTGCCTCGCCGAAAGACCATAAACGAAAAGAACAACACACCCCCAGATGGCCCGGACCACATAGGTGAGGACAATGCACAAGAAAAGGACGACGCAGATAAGTACGACTCACAAGGCTTTCTAGTCGAGCGCTTTGTAGATGTAGACGACATAGCCAATGACAACTCACAAGACACCGACGACCCGGACCCCATGCACGCAATCGACCCAAAGCATAGCCTATCTTTTGCGCTGGAGTTTGAGTTCATCATGCACTGGAAGCGCGAAGACCGGAAACACCTGGTACCTGAAATCCCCATCGTGTCAGCCAGGCTGGAAGCGCTGTGTGCTAACTTTGTTGACCAGCCCAGGTCATCAGAGATCGTAGCACCTGAGACCTTTGCCATCAATCTGATGCAGAACTTCTTCCGCGAGCAGGGCTTCGGACTCCTCGGCGAAAATCCAAGTGGGAATACGCCGCAGCGATTCCCCGACATGTATATGTTGCCAAATACGGGATGGGAAATCTCGAAGGATGCCACAGCCGTAGATTGTTTCACTAGCGGCCTCGACCATTTTGACATGTTGCCCCAGTACGAGTATCATGGTTTCGAGATTAAGACTCCCGTGCTCAGACACTGCGCAGAGTCGTACCAGCATATCCGGACGGTGCTCGCAGCGATCAACAGGAACTTCCGCGTCCGAGTGAATGCTTCTTGTGGAATGCATGTCCACGTTGGAGCCGGAACCAGGCTCATGAAGATGCCGCTGGGTGCTCCCTTGGCCGACTCCAGCACCAGTAAGCCCGTTTACAAGTCGCGAACCTTTTCCCTCGCTGTCTTGAGACGCCTTGCCGCTTTGCAGTGGGCCACCGATCCCTTTATTGCCGCGCTTCATCCTCCGGAGCGCCAGATCAGCAAATGGACACCTAGCATTCGGCAGCACTCCGCCCTGGCCTTTGGACAGGGAGACAATGGCCCTTATAAGCCAAGAGCAGAGGTCGGGAGACCGGGCCCTGAGAGTGACGACCTCAAAGAGGGGAGGCCGTATATTGCAGACGATGCGATCACCAGGATCAGTCCTAAGCGTTTTCCGGCCACCCGCCCTAGACGCCTCGGTAAAGATTCCCTGGCCCGTTTCGCGACTATCGGTAACAAGGCTTACATAAACGGGGACGAAAGCGAAAACGTCTACGATCGGGTGAGGCCGGCGGTGGATATTCTTCTTCATGCCAGCTCAAAGAGCCTCATAGCTCAGATGATGTGCCACCGAGGTCGGGGTGGCAATCGGCTCAACTACAATTTCCGGGACTACTCTTCGGGTGCGTGCCAGGACTCGACAACTTTCGACAAAGGAACAATTGAGTTTCGTGAGGCTAGTGCTAGCCTTCATCCCAATGTTGCCGCAGAATGGGCGCTGCTCTGCGTGAGTATGGTGCAGTTCTGTCAAATAGCCAAAGTTGAGTGGTATAGTCGGGTTATTCGACGACTGTGGCGGGCCGAGGAGGCCGCGCTGAACGGGACAGGTAACCAGTACGACGTGATCTCCTTCATCCGGGATATAGGCCAACCCAGACTCGCCGAGACCTTCGAAAAACGGCTGCGGACCATGCCCATGGAGCATTGGTATCCATGCAAACTGCAATTTCCTAAAGAGATAGGTCTGGAATACGTACCGGCCGATGACCGCCCGAAGAAGCCGCGGCTCGACAAGCCGACGAAGAAGGAAAGATGCAGGCTGTGGCTCAGTGGTGTGCCCAAGGTGAAGGATCCAAAGTCCCACGAGATCTTCGAATGGATGGATCATCAATGCGCACTCCCCTCGGACACATCTTCACTTGACGAGCGTATTTCAAAGAGTTCAAGCCACTGCCGAAAGAAGCTTCGAAGCAAAGAAGGCAATAGCGCCTTGGACGCCATGATTCGGAAATACCGCGAGGAAGTGGCCAGGATAAAACAGGTGGTCGATCTGGGAGCCGTGCCCGTGTCGGTTCCGCCTCCCTGGAAGGAATATCTGAAGGGTGTTAGACCGGGCGTTAGATACCGCGATCCTGAATCTGCGGGACCTCGGGCTCTGCAAAAGGAGCTGCGTGCAAGTCGTCCTCGCGACGACGGGCCCTCGATGCGACTCAGATGGCGCGGGCGACGCGGACCCCTAGGCGAGTTTTTTCCTTCCCCAGAAGAGGCGCCGCGTCCGGTCCATAAACGCGAGGAGTCAACCGCTACCAAGCAGATCGGGGAGGGCGTAGAAGAGCTCAAGAAAGTCCGTTCACCTACTGGGGGTTTGCGATCCCCGTCGCTGCCTTCGATCGAAAAGAGCGCCAGTCGGGTGGCCGAGTTGAGGGAAGAGGTTCTTGGTCGTTGACAAACACCAAAGGCTAACCCAACCAACGAATGCTCCAGCTGCGGAACCTGCTCCAGCTGGGGTTTTAGGAGGCCGGCCGGATGGTGGCATTAAGTGTAAGTTGCTTCCATTCAAACAGAACCGAGAATTTGGAGGAGAAAAAAGGAACCACAGTACCTAGGTAATAGTATAGGTAGGTAGGTAGATAGATACAAGCGGAAGGCAGCACGCATCACGCCTTCCCACAACTAACCCTTATAATTTACAATTTGCACTTTTATCTAAATATTAAACAAACAAACCACCCCAAACGCCCACCTCTCATGCAGTAATCCCTTCCCTAACACTGAATTTAAAGAACATATTGAACAAATTCACCCCCCGCACTCAAACATCCGCCCCCTCCCCC
>Ga0247780_1000077_pt1 | contig 89392 bp, 99 predicted proteins | sample UWRJL079202R5_FD_179927 | JGI IMG/M metagenome (GOLD analysis project Ga0247780, IMG submission 179927) | Plant litter microbial communities from Arlington Agricultural Research Station in Wisconsin, United States - UWRJ-L079-202R-5 | ecosystem: Environmental > Terrestrial > Plant litter >...
GGGGGGGGGGGGGGGGGGGGGGGGTGGGGGGGGTTGGGGGGGGGGGGGGGGGGGGGGGGGGGGGGGGGGGGGGGGGGGGGGGGGGGGTGGGGGGGGGGGTGATTTTGATGGTTGCTGTGGGAGTCATTTTTTCGGGGTTTGAGGTTAGGTTGGGGTGGTCGTTCGTTTGTGGTGGTGAAGGAGGGAGGCGGCTTTCTTGGGTCTTCGGAGGCGGAGGACTTTGGGCTTTTCGGATTGTGGCGAAGTGTTGATGGTTGATAAGAGCGGTTGGTCTTGCTCGTCGGCGGTGAGGTGGTGTTGAGGCCCTCGGTTGTGGATGAGGGAGAGGATGATGATGATGAGGAAGATCATGTCGCGTTGTGCAGGGTTAGAACTTGAGCAGGAGGGGGGAGAAAATGGGGTGGGTATTTCAAGGGGAAATGGTGATGGGGAAGGCTTTCACTAAATAGTACTGCAATGCTTGGGCATCAGGACCGGAGGGGACACAGTGACGGGAGTTGTGTCTGCTTCTGTGTCAGGTTACAAGGCACAGAGAGCATTGACTGGAGGCTCTGACGAAGCTGGTGAAATGTGCAGCCTTTCAGGTCGGACAGGTTGCTGTTCATTGGCTGCGTGTGTTGTCAAAGGACAAAAGGCGCGGCTGTTCAGACGGGCCGTTCTAGCCCGGCCGGCACATTGTGTTTCCATTCTCAGCTTTAATGATTCATCCATCTCAATCAAGACTGGGTCTGGTAATCGAATGGTGGTCACTACGTTGAGACCTCTTTACGCCCGTGATTGATGTGCTCCTGCCGCGTAGGGTTTCCTGGCGGCCGATGATGCCTCCCGTCTGTCGTATATTAGAACGAGCTTCCCGTGCCGTTTTAAATAGATACCTACCAATCAACCCCAGTTGACGTCTCTCTAAGTCCAGAGTCAGCAAGTACATCCATCGGAAGCAGCGTGGCCGCATGGAGTCGAGTATTCGTGACTTATTAGGTAGGCGTGGTAGAGTGGTAGAGGCAGCTTCCGACGGCGATGCAGGCTGAAATTGAGGGGTCCCGAGTGTTGCAACAGTAGTCTCCCTGGTGGAGACGACATCGCTGGCGAATTTGACCTTGCTGTTATGAGACACTTGGAAGGCACCTTCATTCAACCACCTGATGCGCACCTACCCAACCCACCCCACATGCTGTGCGAGCGGGAAGACCCTGTTTACCATCCAGAGCGGCTGCTTCAGAGATGCCGGGACTAACGTCATGTCAATGAAGGGGGGTTTCGTGGCCTTTTTTGTGGATGCGATCCTGAGGCCGCGCACGGACGGCGGTCATGCGTTGATCCCCATTCGTATGTCGTTGGTGCTGTGCTGGGACGGTGATAAGACCTAAATCCGATTTCATGCTGAGATGCATGCTGGATTGTGGATGTCGGCAAATAGCAACGTGGATTTCGGGCTGTCGTTGGCGCGTCGTATTGATCTCGGACTTAAGCCGGCGTGATGTTAGCACTGGCCCGGGTCGCCGGTTCGACGCCGGACGCCGTATTGCCCCGGTGTGGCTGCTCGAAACACCGCACTACACCAATCAGACTGTCGTGATGCCTGACTCGTGGTAGGTAGCTGTGGTGATTCACGGCGCAGCGCTGGTGGATGGGCTTATGATGGGCTGGGGAAAACAAGTATAAAAGAACTAGAGACACCTTGTCCGATATCTTTTTACAACCCTTCTTCTCAACAGTCTTCTCAACAGTATCTTTATTCGTCACCAACAACCTAAAGCTCACAACCGCCAGCATGGCTACCCTTTCTGCAACCGCTCTCAAAGTGATCGAGGCATACAGCTCATGGGATATCAAACAGATCATGGATGTCCGCGCCCCAGAATGCATCCAAGAAATGTGCCCCAGTACGTCCAGCACCATCGCATTACCACATCACCACATCACCCCGTCTCCCCCACTAACCGCCTTTTCTCCCCCCCCCACACAGGCACCCTCGGCATTGCCCCCATGGACAACACCGCCTTTGAAGCCTGGCAAAAGAGCATCATGCACGCATTCCGCAACGTGGAAATCAAGATCCTCGAGATGATCGAAGACCCCGAGTCCAACAAGGTCGCCATGTGGGCCAAGAGCAGCGCTGAGACCGACATTGGGCCCTACACGAACGAGTACATGATTGTCTTGCACATGAACAAAGAAAAGACCAAGATTGTGCGGTTGCGCGAGTTTGCCGATTCGGCTTATGCGAACGAGTTTTTCCCAAGGCTGAAGAAGCATTTTGCCGAGAAGCAAGGGGCGAAGAACTAGTTCTAGGGAACTTGAGGGCGAGAGATACCTTAGGGATATAATGTATTTAAGTTGTGGATTATCTTTTAAGCAGCTTGATTCTTTCACACCAGAATAACACACCAACTGCACTCTAGGAAGACCAGATAAATATCAGAGAAACTGTAGGTAGTTATCATAAACTCATGCAACAACACAACGTAACGACAGTTACCAGACCAAGACCAAGCCCCGCTCCCTACTTGTGCTTTTAACCAACAGTCAGCAATGCCTCCGCCCCTCCATCTCAGCATGTACGATACCACCATTTACTCTCTACCTTGCCATCTTTCTCTCTTTCTTTTCTTCCCTTTTCCCCTTCTTACTCTTCTCCTCTCTTTCAGAATCCTACTCCAACCCCCTAAATCTCCGATTGAACTCCTCCACCGCCACCGCCACCATCTTGTAGATGAATGATCTCCCGCTCTCCTGCCCGATCGGGATAAATGGCCCATTAGTGCCCCCACGCAGCGTCAAGCTCAGCCCCGTCCTCTCCTTCGCAATTGTCTGCACATCCTTCAGCGGCACATCCCACTCCGTCTGCAGCCGCCGGCTCCTGATCAGCAGAATGCGCGCGTACGTGACCATGACCACCATGTCTTCAGTCGGGAGCTCAAGGTGGGCGATGTACTGCTCGTCAAAGTATTTGCCGTTATCAACCTGCTTGAGCCACGACTGCCCCAGGGCCTCTCGCTGGCTGTACGGCCGCACGATACCATCTCCCGGGATGTACCGCGGCAGCCGCACCCGGTCAAGCTCCGTCCCGTCAAAGACCGTGGTGGTGTTGCGAACGCCCTCGCTGACATTGGAGGCGAAATCGAGCACGCCGATGGCTGGCTTGGTAGCTAGTCCGACAACACCTTTACCGATGCCCTTGAAAAAGCCGAGAGCGCCTTCCTGCTCGGCGCCCTCCAGCGGTTTCCGGGCAAGGCCACCAACGCCCGAAGCCACCGAGGTGAAGAGGCTGTTGGCGCCCGCTGTCACGCCAAAGATGGCATGCTTTGGCCGGTTGCGGGCACGGGTGATGCGTCGACGATCTTGGAATTGCTTGTCCATGGTGGCAGCCGCGAGGCCCTTGGCGAAACTGCCCGTGACCTTGGAGAACGAGTCGGTGAAGCCGTAGACTGATTTCTTGAAGAACGAGCCAGCACCGCGAGCGAGGCCGATTCCAAAGTCTTCCGGTCTGTCGGACATGATGAGGCCCTGGTATGGCTCGTAGAAGATGTCGGCAAATCCAGAGCTGATGTTATTGAACAGGCCAACAGGGTTGCCCAAGAAGTCAGCGCTGCCTAGAATCTTGTGGATCTGGTAGAGTGCTTCTTGACTGTAATGGTTCGACACGTTTTGCATCAGGACGGGGATTGAGACGCGTACGTTCTCAAGCATCAGGGCGTTGAACCGAACAGGCGCGTCGTTGATATTGCCAATGGCCATAGTCATGACATTGAAGAAAAACATGATAGGGTTTCGAGACGATGTCTTGTCCTCGACATTGACGCGTTCTGTCCGGACGAACGAGAGATCCAGCTGCATCGGCTGGATGTTCAAGACCTCAAAGTAGATGTCTCTACCCGCTTGTTGCCCTTTTGGCTCCGGTATGTCGATGTTGTCGTCGCAGAGTTTGTCTTCCTCGTCCGCTGCAGACCATGACGCTCCTGGAACCTTGGAGAACTCTAGGACGGCGTAGATGAAGTCCTCGTCCAATTCGACTGTCATTTCTTGCACGAGAATCGTTGCGTATTTGATGTACTCGACACCATAGGAGTCATCCTTGACGCGGGTGACCATAGCGTGCAGAGATGGATGCGCCTCGATCTCTTGTGCTCGCTTCGGCACCACGCTAGGGTACAGGATCATTGGGAATATCCCTCCGTACAGTTGATTGTCGATCTGGATCCACTTGATTGCAAGACTCACGGTCTGATACAGAGGTGAGTCGCTGTACCGAAGCTGCACATCGCGGAAGGTCAGGTATGCAAGTTCTTTGAGCTGAGAGTTGATCAAAGAGACTCCAATACCAGCAAGCTTGAGCTGTGCCCGGAAGGTTGTGCCAGTGTCGAGTTCCTTGGCTTCGAAGACTTCGCGGCTGTTCGACCCTGCACCGGATCGCTGACGGTACAGACTCTTCGAAGCCTTGAAATTGGACAAGATCAGTGTCTGCGTTGGCCCGTCTGCCGTGACGTTGATGTCGATGATCTTGGACTGTCCATTCGTGCCAACAAACTTCATTGGCATCAAGTTACCAATCTCCGCCAACTTCACGTGCCGCTCCTTGTTGTACGCGCTGATGCACACCTCCTTGTGTTTGGCTGCAGGGAAGTCCCAAGCGTATGGCATGATGCTGCGCGGTGGCAGCCGATACCTAACCGGCCTCCAGCCAGATCGATCTTCTGTGCCGTCTTCTTCAATGTTGGGATTGGCTTGATAGAAGGTGAACTCGGTGTCGCTCTCGTTTCGCATGGAGAAAGGCCAGTTCTTGGTCTCCATGCCCAGATTGAGGAAGATGGTTGCATCCTCCATGAGGACCTCGACACGAATGAGTCTTTGCCGCTGACCCGCCTTGGCAACCTTGATGTGCGTGATTCCCAGATCCGAAATGTTGAATGGCGCTGTCCATTGGTTGTTGACACCAGGGTAGCAGAGACAGAGCTGCTTGACCGCGCCCTTCTGGAGGAAGTGCAGTGGCCGAAGCGCACCGCCCTTCAGCGGAAGGAGGCTTGAAGAACTTGGCTCGCGAATGTTGATGTCCTCACCCAGCTTGTTCTGGATGACATAGCGGGGAGCAAACGTGACCGTCTTGATCATTTTGTACTTCCCGTGGCCCGAGTCGACTGTGAGGCCGAGATGAACTTCCGCATTGCGAGTCGGTGACTGAAGCACCAGTTCTGCAGTGCTTCCGATGGCATCAAAACTTTGGGGCTTGCTCCAGTCCGAATCGCTGACTTTGAGCAGCGCACGGTTTCTGTGATCCTCGTTGTTGAACGAAAACATGAGCGGTTGTGCCTTGCGCTCTTGTTCACCTGAAACATCGATAAGGGGCGCAGCTCCCGCGGCCTTGGAATGCTGGATGAAACCCTTCGATCGGATACTCAGGTCCAAGCCCGTCTTGTTCAGAACGACGTATGGGCTATAGACGGTAACTTTGAAAGCACCGCCGCCGTCTGGGATGCGGAAGTAGTGAAGCTTGAGGTTCAAGGTGAGGCCAGTGTCATCCTTGCAGACAAGTTGCGGTTCCTTTTTGAAGTCGTCGGAGCTCCCGGAGTTGATGATGCCAAACTCGCTCGGCTTGAACGTTGTGTCTTGCATATCAATACTGAGCAGCAAGAGGTGAGACAGCTCGACGACATGGATAGGGCTGACGCCACCCTTGCGCAGGAAATTGGACCAGTCTTTCTTCGTGTTCTTGTCGTAGATTCGATACTTGAAGTCGAAGGGGAGGAGATTCTCCAGGGTGATTGGGGCAGAGAGCTTGAGGCGCATGTACGGGTAGTTCCTTCGTAGTGTTAGCAGCTAGCTTTGAAACTTGACGACGACAGAAAGACTTACTTGGTCATCGGGTTGGCCCGGTCATAGCGCGCAGACATTTGGAAGTAGAAAGGCTCGCTGTGCTCCCCCTTGCACACCAGTGTTCTCGTTGGTCGCTTGAGCAAATCCTTCCACCACAGCGACTCGCTGCTCCATCCATATCCGAACCCAGGATCCGGCCGGACAAGCAGGCTCTTCAAGTAGACGGCTCCCACTGGAGCAGGCCGACTCTCACCAGGAGCGATCTTTTCGATCTTGAGCAGGTGGCCTTCTTGAGCGTCATACACGCCCAGTTCCACGGGGATGTCAGTGTCATTCTCCACGAGGAGGGGACTGCGCAGAGTGACATATTTGACGTTGTCAGCCCCGAGCCTGACCTCAACCAACAATTTATGCAACACTTGGTCAGCCTTCGGTCGGAGAGGGTAGATGAATTCGCCCTCCCGGCTGAGCCGGATGCCCTTGACCGGATCGAAGCCGCTCCCCTCAAGCTGCAGGGTTATATTGGTCGCGCTGGCACTCTCAGCAAGGAGATTCTCTCGCATCTTCTCCCAGTCCTCGAAACTCCACGGTACTTCTTGCCCATCCTCGAGACGCAGAGAGGTATTCTCATCGCTGCTCTGCCTCTTTGCGTGGACGACGGCATCGAAACCTGTGTAGTTGCGAATTCGGTATGGGGCCTCGACACCGCGAGGTTTGCTCAGAACATCTTGGTCTTGGGTGAGGAAAGCAAAAGACTTTGATGCGAGTGCGATGCTGGCAGTCGTGATTGTTACATCAAAGTTGCGCTTTGATGATACATCAACAGATAAGAGTCCGGTGGTTTGCTCTCGTGCAACGCCGAACCCCACTTGCCAGGGCTCAATCAAGGGCTCCCAGGCGGACTTGGCAAAGTTGTAGATGTTGGTATACATCTCGATTGCTGCCTCTGCCTTAAGATTTGCGGACCAGTTCTCAGCAGTGGTGGTGAATTTCTTGATGCTCAAGTCAAGAATTGGGAGCTCGTGGAGGTCGCCAATGAGAACGACGCGGATTCCATCAATTGTCGCCGTGAGCTCCTTGTAATGAGACTGAACCTTTGAGATATCGTGAGCCTGCGGCGGCCCGCCTCGTTGTGGCTGTGTCAAGGCAGTCTTGCCACTCTTGCTTGCCGCTCGGGTCCTCCCGGCGAGCGTTGACGCACCCTTCCCGCTTGCTGTCCTCTGCTTCAGACCAGCTGCGTTGAGCTGCTTCGCTTTCTGATCGGATGCCTTGGCGACAGGCTGTTTTGTTTCGGTACCTGACAGTTCCGAAGCTTTCGTGATAGTCTGCATGACTAGAAGAATATCTCGCAGCGACAACCTGAGGATCAGGGGCTCAACATCGACATGGATGTTGGTGATGAATGGTTTGGATGTGTCCATGGACATTTGAACAGAAAAGTCATCGATGATCCTCAGCCTCGAATCGTCGAAGCGGTCCATGCGGCAAAGAAACATGCCGCATTGCGAGACCTGGAAAGTCAGAGCATGCTGCTGCGAAAGGAGAACTTGCTTGGTTCCCAGAACGATTGCCTCTGAGTTGGTGCTTAACGGGTTGGCAATTAGAATGACCTGAGCGTCCACAATGTTGACCCGATACGCGATGGTCATTTGAGAGTCACTCTTTTTCGGCCCCGATCCAACGTCTCGAGTGTCGACCAATTGACCATTGCTCTCCTGCGACCGTCTCCCGGTGAACGAGACCCGCATAGAGTCGGTCTCGCTCATCTCTTCCGGGCTCTCAAGTGGGTTCTTCTCAGCCAGCAGCGGCTCTTCCACCTGTAATCCAACGGTGACGAAGTGCTGGATGGCGAAGAGGTAATCAAGAGCAAAGATAACGCGGGGACTGTCAACGGCAACCATAGCAATGAGATTCCTGTCTTTGCCACCCGACATCGTGATGCTTGCCATAAATTGCTGAACGCTCTTGTTACCGCTAGTCATGATGCGCCGAAATTTGTTGGTTTCCCGCTGGCGAGTATCATAGATCGTGAAGGATTGGATAACAAACTCAGCTTCAAGGCTCCCGTTCGAGTCCATGCGAGTCTTCAGCTGGCTGGAATCGAGGCTGAACCTTGAGAGACTGGCCGTGTCTAGATCACCGACGGGTGCGTCATGGGGAGCGTTGATCAGCTCGAGACTGATCGTGTTGACCTTGAAGATGAGATCGAGCTTCGTCCAGCCCTCTCCATGCGTCCCCAGCTCCGGACCCATGTCAATCAACTGCTCTTTCCCTTCGCCGCCGAACCCAGACATGGTCCTGGCTCTCTCGAGGGTGGCATCGTCAACTTCTGCCTCAGCTGTCTTCTGCTCCGAATCCCCGGAGAAGGCAGCTGGCACGGATCGGGAAATTTCAAGCAGTGACCGAATCTGGTAGGGTGTGATACGCAGGTTGATATCTGTCATGTTGCCTTCAATTTCGAGATCAGGCCGCTTGACACCCTCCTTGTGCTCCGCATACGTGATTTTGAAGACAAGATCGACGTGATCGATGAGCTCCAGTTCTTCGTCTCGTTCCTCTGAGTAGTGGAACTTGGATGTCATTCTGATATTCCGGATGCCAGCTGCCAGCTTCATTGCAATCTCTGAATCCTCCGAGTCATCAAGCGGCGCAAACTTGTTCTGCGCATAGATTTCTCCGAGGTACGCCGTAATCACATCGCGTTTGTGGCTGTCAGAAACCATAGCGCGAGGGAAAACCACAATCGGCGTCTTGATCACCACGTCAAACTTGATGCGGCTCTGGCTTTGTTGGAGTTGGTTCGCCTGGTTGGCCGCTGCCTGACGGGCGGCGTTGTAAATCGCTTGCATCTTTCCAAACTTGACGAGGAAGTCAATGATTTTGCGGAAAGGCTCTTCAATGAAGTTCAGCTTCACCGAGCCAGCGCGCAGGTAAATAGACGAATCGTAGCCAGGGTATAGCTCCTTCTTTGCAGAGTCAAAGGTCTCATACCGGAAATCAGCAAGCTCGTCGCCCTGGATTGTGACGAGTTGGCGAAGACCAGAGGTTTCAGCAACGCCGAGATTGACATCGTCAACCAGGTTGAGATCGCCAAGTTTTGTCGATACCCGCATGGTCTTACCAAGAATGAAAACCCCGACGTCAGCATGATTGAAAGATAACGTTGCGAGTCGAATGCCGTCGTTGTTGAGAATAAGGCGGATACTCTTCAGGTCAACTTTCACCCGAATAGCCCCGGTCTCGCCTTGCTGGCTCGTTGGCGGTGGTAGCACGAGCTCAACGTTAGTCTCCTCCCCGTTGTCGGTGATCGCCTTTTGTTGTGGAGTATCGGCCTCGTTGTTCGTAAAGGTGACAAGGATGAAGTCCAAAAGAGTGAGGAGCGTCTTACGCGTCACTACAACATTGATTGTAGATACGGCGACGTCGACATTCATCTCGACGCCTTCGTACTTCGACATGAACTCCGGAGACTCCTTGTTAACCCTAACAAACTTGACATGGACGAGGTCTCTCTGCTGTTGCCGATCCTCCACATCACCTGAGGAGACAATGGACTTGAACTCGGCAGGGGGGTTGTCCACAAAATCGTCCACGGTAACCGATCCCAGCGACACCTCAGCGGCCATGTCGTAGGGCCGAAGATAGAACTCAAGGTCAAAGTTCTCAGCGACAAGGTCCACGAGGAGTTGATCTGGTTTCTTTCTGTCAGGATCGCTGCGGTACAGTGATCCCTTCAATTGGTCAACGGCGAACTTGAACTCGAACATCCGCTGTTGCATCCTTAGCTGCTCGTTGGCTGATCCGTCCTTAGCGTCGTGGAACTTATCGTCGTCGTCGAGGTCGTCTTCATTGAGAATGATGGCCTTCTGTTGTGTAGGAAAAGACAAAAACTGCGAAGACGCCCGCTTCCTATTCGAACGGCTGGAAGCATTGCTGAGAAGCCGAGGCCTCTTAGGTGGGCGGGACTCTTGTGGTGCCACGTTCTGCCCTCCAAGTTTAGGGATTGCGACGTCGATGATCCGCATCAAGCTCTTGTATTTCGCGTCCGAGACCGAGGCATGAAGGACAGGGAGGTGGCCAGAGACCCGGAGCTTGGTGAGATTGGGGGCCTTTGGCAGAATTGACGTCTCAACCACAAAGTCGACGTTGATCTTATCAACGACACGCATCATGAGATTGTCATCCTTTTCGCCAAGTTGCCCTTTGGTCTCCTCCACAGATGGCCCGATCAGAAGCTGTGTCGACGTCAACTTGACCAGGAATCGGTCATACATTAGTGACTCTAGTCGCTTGAGATCCTGTTCAGTGTATGCTTGCTTCTGTTTGGACTGGACATCCTTCATGGTGTCTTTGTCCACGAGCTCGCTGTTGACGCTGATGTGACCAGCATCTAAAATGATGCATGTCGATTTCTTGCTGGTGACGCTCTCTGGGATGATGATGAGAGGAGCCTGAAGGTCCAGTTTGGCGTTGACTGTCTTGTGCTCCTCAAGCGCGAATTCCAGTCCGGCCCGAGTTTGCTCTCGCAGGCCCTCGACTGTAGCCCCAGCAGTCTCCAACAGAGCATTGATGGACTCCATATGACGCTCTGGAGGGCGGAAGAAGTCGACGACACCCACCACGACATTTGGATTCCAGACGATCTCGAGGGGGTTCAGTTTGGCCGTCAGCGCAATATCGCCTTGGCCGTCCAAAGGATTTTGCTCAAGTTGGAAGTGGAAGAATGCTTCATCTTGGCTCTTCTCTAGCTCCACGATCGACAATCGCCTGAGAGCTTTGTTCTCGGGGGCATCCTTCACACGAACAATCTCCTTGTACATCGTATCCGGTGTGGTGCCGTCGTTCACACGCAAGCCGCCAAGGCTTATATCCGCGAGGAATGAGTCCGGTCGCTTGAGACCCTTCGCCTTGAAGATATCGAAGTGGAAGCTGATTAGATCCTTGGCCTCGTTGTGGGGATCCTGCTTGAGCGTGAAGCTTCCTGTGCTTAGAGAGGCTTCTATCTGCATCTTAACAGTATCCCTCGGCACGTCAACCTCGGCGGCGAGAGCAGTTTTCTCATCCCAGTCAATGACTTCGTAGAGCTCCTTGCGCTGCTCTTCCGTAATCTCTATGTTCTCCATGTCGTCATGCGTCTCCTGGGGTTGTGGCTTGGCGCCCCAGGCCCAGGCAAGCCAGCCTTGTTGTTGTTGTTGCTGTGGCTGCTGTTGAGGAGGGGGGCGGTTCCGGAGAGCCTCAGCATTCTCCCGCTTGAGTTGGTTCCGGGCCAGAGATCTCCAGAATCGGAGGTCCTCGTAGTCCAGCTTCATCTCCAGCTTGCCCAGGTCGTCATTCTCTTCTGTTGACAGCTGCTGGTTCTGCTTCTTCTTCTTGAACAGCTCAATGTACCGCTTTCTGTCATCGCGACGCTCCTTGAAGTACTCCCAAGACCATCGCCTGTTCCGCTCGTGAATCTTGCTTAGAATTGCGTTACCGGCAAACTGTAGCCACGCGCGAGGGTCTTCTTTTGGTCTGACGCCCTTCGGCTGGTATTTTTTGTACTCTTGGTGTCGAATGAAGTAGTGGAACAAGTCCACCATCATCAGGGCGTCGCGATACTGTTGGTCGTCTAACACGAGTCCGATCTCATCAAACAGAAGGTTGGCCTTGAACTTTGGCACTTGTGCGCTGCCTGTCTTATCGATCTCGAGCCTCGCCAAGCCTGAGACCGGCTTCAGGATGAACTGGTGATTGCCAGACTGTTGATTTTCCCCCCTGACAATCATGGAGCGAAAGCTCTCGAGCATTTCGGCATGTGGCGTCAACTCCGTGCCAGGCGTGTGGACCTCGCGGCCCGGCCCCAAAAGCTTGGTATCCGTATTCCAGTACACGGCGAGGGCTTCCAACTTCGCCAACTTGTGGGTGGTCTTCGTAGAGTCTTGGATGAACGTCGGCTTCCATTCTCCATCCGTGCTGACGGCGCTGAACTCTTCGAGAGTGATACCCAGCGCAAAGGGGTGTCCGGGGGCAGAGATGGCGTCCTCGTATCGCACATGGATGTTCTTGACCGTCACTTGCAGGTTGTCTACGATCTTCGTGACGAGGCTGTCGGTGAAGCTCTGGGTGCGTTTCTGTTCTTCGGCGCTGAGTCCCTCCTGGGATCTCTCTTTCAGCAACTCGGCCGAGTCGAGCTTTTCCATCTTTATTCGCTGCTTCCGCCGCTCCTCCTCTTCCTCGTTGTACTCGGCCTCCTCTTTGGGCGACGCCAGAAGGTAGACATCCTCGATGTAGACCTTGACGGGGGCGCCGCGCAGGTTTGACCAGGGAATCGTCAGTGTCAGTTGGCCCAGGTGGCCTTCGATAACGTTGATGGGAAGCTTGAGCTGGTCGAGCGCTTCTCTACGGAGCTCGAGATCGCGGAGCTTGACGTCTCCTCCCCAGATACCAACTTTGAGTTGTGTCGGATCGAAGTTCTTCACATACATGCCCAGAAAGCGGTTCAAAAGCCCCGCTACCAGGCCTTCCAACATGGCGAATGTGGGCTGCCGTGACCCGGGCAAGGACAATCGGGATCAAAGGTCTATTGTGGGCTTCGCGTTGGCTTCATCGAGGGCTCGAAGCGCAATGTTTTCGCAGGATCAAGGGGGTTCGCAAGTTCGTATCAGGCTGTGTCACTGTTGCCGCCCAAATCATGCCAGACAGAAAGGTGGCACTGGCGTCATGGATCGCTGTGTCTGGCTCGCGGCCTGCTGTCGCGGGGTCGGCTCAGTCGCAATTGTCGGGTTTTCTGGGATTTTGATGCTCCGGGACAGGGCGAGCAGGGACGCTGAATGACCCGTGCAGGGCAAAAAAAGTGCAATTCGGTAGGTAAAGCTAGGAATTCGAAAGTATTGCAACCACTTTGAGCCACGCTGCTTGTGGTGTCCAGGTTCTAGGTCGACCTTGGGAGACTGCGCCTATGACGACTGACGCGCGGGCTCAGCTTCTTGGGAGCCGAAGCTTGGGCCGCCCCGCTGATGCCAGGCGCGCAAAGGTGGAGGCCCCGCTGACGAACGTGAGAGCATCTTCCCAACGGCAGGGGCCGGCTTCAGCGCACGGCAGGGGTGGCGCTGACCTCATCCAGTGAGCGGACAAGACTGGCGAACCGCATCGTTCGCAATTGTGTTTTCTTTCTGGGCAAACTTTGTCAGCTTGGGATCATTCATTCCAGCTGTCATTTCTTTAGATATCATGTTCCGCAAACCACAAACCAAGAGATGCCGTGTAACTACTGCAGCAGGAAGTTGTTTGTTGGATGGCTGTCGGGGGCGATAGGCCCACACCAGGGGGTGTTTTAAGCCCTGGAATTGTTGATCTGGGTGGCTGCCCCTCCGTTCCTGGCAATTACGTCACTTGGCAGCACAAAACAGCCTTCCATGGAGGCAGGAGATGCAAGCCTGAACGCGCAGCGTGACAGTATAATTTCTCGAGTTCCTTTGCTGGTGATTTATTTTCGTCATTTCCTAGCATTCCTGCGAATTGAAGCAGTCATACCCAAAACCGCAAGATGCTGCGCACAACGCGGCCGCTCCTGAGCTCCGCCAACAGGCTGGGGCTCGCAAGCCGAGCCCCGCAGGTTCGACATGCACAACTCCAGCTCTGCACAGCTCCAACCTTGCATCTCCGTCTCCCACGGTGCAAAGTTGAGGCTAGCAGGGTAACCCCTCTTGTTTTCCAGACCAACTTCTCGTCCAAACCTCCTTTGCAGCCAAATACGCGCGATAAGGAGCATGAGAAGTACCTCGCTCAGCAGCCGCTGGAACCCCGGCCAGAGGAAGTATCCACACAGTCCTCGGTACGCCATGTCATAGAAGACAGTCAAGCACCAGCCAAGTCGGATGAGGATTTCCTGAAAGGTCTCAAGGGTGATGTGGTAGGTTACATCGCCAATTGCCGCACGACGAGCGGGTAGCACAGCAGCTGACGACGCGATCGATTGATGGCAGCACACCTTCCAGGAGGCGCTCGCCCTAGACAAGGTTCCACGGGAGCCATATGCTCTGGGCCTCGCGGGCACCCTCCCCTACATGGGAACTTCTGTCGCAACACTTTACCTCTCCTGGAGCCTCAACACAACATGGCCTACGAGCTCAAACTTCCTCAACAGCATCCTCGTCTCGCACGAAACCGCATCCCAGTGGCTCCACCTCGTCGAGCCCGTCCAGGTCGGCTATGGCGCAGTGATCATCTCGTTCCTTGGCGCAATCCACTGGGGCCTTGAGTTCGCCGAGAAGCATACTGCGAGGGAGCGAACGCGTTTCCGATATGCCATGGGCGTCATCGCGCCTGCTATCGCCTGGCCGACGGTCTTCATGCCTGTCGAGTGGGCTTTGACGACACAATTTCTCTCTTTCACGTTCCTCTACCTAGCCGACTCGCGCGCGACGACTCGTGGATGGACGCCACACTGGTACGGCACTTATCGCTTCGTGCTTACGGCTGTGGTAGGCGCCGCAATTTTCATCAGCCTGGTAGGGCGCGCCAAGGCCAGCGACAACAGCGCGCGTTGGAGAACAAGTGAGCTTGAGGACTTGGTGATGCAAGGCGCTCCTGGTACCAAAGCGTACCACAACTGGGCCAAGGAGGAAGAAGAGGAAAGAACTAGACTAAAGAAGGAACAGGAAGAGAAGGAGAAGAAGCAGAAGGAGGAGGAGGAAGAGAAACAAAAGGAGGAAGGCAAGAAGAAATCCGAGGAGGGTAAGAACAAGGGGGGTAAAGGAGGGGACAAGAAAAACAAGCAGGCAAGTGAAGAGGCGACGAAGGGAGATGGTGGTGCGAACAAGGAAGTTGGGAAGGATAAGGAGACCGGGGAGGGGAAGAGAGAGACAGAGAAGGGGAAGAAGGAGTAGTGGTGGTAATGGCTCATCCGGTTCTTGCAAGAACCTTTGGCGTCTCGGGCTTTTCCGTCATAATGGCTTGCATGAAAAGACTATCCTCACGTACGCAATGATTTGGAGTTTTGATATTGGCAGAGTTGTATTGATAGTTCAGCTATGTTCTTAATCAAGTTGTTTCGCTATAATCATTTGACACCATCACCAGGCTACCGAGGATACCATCAACCTAGTTTCAGTGCCTCGGGTACTGGCCAATGCCAATTCAGATTCTTTAATATCTCCGGTGAACTCATTGTGTGCGCCTTGCCAAGACGGGAGATTGTGCTGTTGGTCTTTAATTCTTTTCCATGCAATCAACCCCTTGCAATTTAACCGGGTCTTCATGAGAATGTGGCTTACAAGTAGCACAGGCACTACACTCTACTACCTTGATTCTTCATTGCTATCTAAATGTTTGGAATCATGTGAGATGTCTCCCGAGAAAAAAGAAAACCTTCTGTTGAAAACACACTCTCTTGTGACAGGATCGGGGAGAGGTCTCTTTTTCAAAGAGAACTGGAGACACTGGCTCCTTGGAGCATTGACTAAACCCGGAATTATCCTTGGGATGGTTGAATTCGCCACGATAGACCAAAGGCAACCCGACCAAGCGGTTCTTCCGAGAGTGTATATGGCTGCGGGTTTGTCTCGGCTCCCCCAGTTCCCATACTTGGGGTAGCTGCGCGGTTAAATATCCCACGCCCCCTTCAACTGCCCATGACGCGTCTAGGCCGCGGCTCCTCGAGCATCGTCGGCTTCTGATCGGAGGGGTGACTCGGCATGCGAATTACGACCTCCCCCAAGGCACATCCTCGAATCGAAGTCCAGAAAACCCATCCGCGAAATCTGATATCTCGCGCCCCGGACGCTTGCGGCGACGGTCGTTGAAGCAATCCGATCGTCTCCTTGACTGCCGGCGGAAATGACAAACCCGGGATTGTGGACACCGTTTGCAGCACCGGAGATATGCTCCAGCCTCTCAACCACGACAGTGCTGAGTTACACTTATGCCACCCATATCTCACCATTCAGCGTCGTGATTCCAGATGAGGCAGATCCCCGCTACACGTCATGTAACCCGCCGGGATGGAATGCTCTCCAAACGGGGCCGGATCGCTTCTTCTTCAGTCCAGCAGTGTGTCCGAGTGATTGGACAGCGTATTCCATCAGCGCAACGAATGGAATAAACCGCGCGACTTGCTGTCCCAGGTAGGCAGAGTCCAGGCTCCAACTAGTCCGACAGCTGACTTTGGCAGTGGGTATACGTGCGGGCAAGCTGCTCTGACAAACCTCCTGGCGCCAGGATACGGGAGCATTCCGGGCTTCTCGGGCAACCTCTGCTCGAGGACACTGACGTCCACTGCATCGTCCTGGGTGGCGGCGACGACAACGACTGCACCTCAACCGAGCGAGACTGGCTCCTCCGCACCGCCCCTGTTGTCAACGCCACCATCCTCGCAGCTCCAGTACTCAACCAAAATCATGTTCCAGGTCCTCAACGGTTACACAATCGAATGGAAAGACTCCGACAGGGCAAGCCTCTCGCCGCAACCGCCCAGCTTGATGTGCACCCTCCGGGCGCGAACGACGAGCTACGAATCTTGGGACCCGAAGCTGCCGGCTCCCACGGTGAGCTGCTACGATTACACGAGCAGAAGGGAAGATAAGCCGATTCTTGACTCAAAATACGTCCCCATGGTAATTGTCTTCTCGATAATGGGCGCCATTGTCGTCGCGCTGCTTGCGACGTGGTTTTCCAAGTCACGGAGGAAGAGACGCTTGGCAAGGGAGGAGGCCCGTGTGGCAGGGATGAACCACGAGCTTGGTGTTGTGGTTCCTGCGCCGGCGAAGGGAGTGCGGTGAGGTGTACATGCAGGAGACATCTGTGTGGCGGTCTGACCTTGGTACAAAGCAGGTAATGATCATGATCGACTTCGTCGGAGTGAGAGGTCACTGAGGTGAGTCTGTTTTCTTATCGACAAGGAAATCAGTCATGTTTGATTTGGATCGTTACCTGAGGCATTGGTTGCTGTCAATGCGCTCCTGGCCTCAATTGTGGTGGAGTGGTGGGGGCACGGCGTGGATTTGACGACTGGGAGAGGAATGTAGAGCAGGTATTGGTTGTATCCTCCCGTCCAACGATGCCGAGTCGCCGTGACTGGCCTGCCCAGTCGCCAACGTCCAAGTTTCAAGCTGTTTCCCCTGATCATAGTGTGTAGTATCTTGAGGGCATGCGCCGCACTGTACTAGGGGGCACCACGCGTCGTCCAAGCCCTGCGCGATAAAGGGACCAATCGCGGGTGGCTCCGCTGAGTAGGTAGGTGTCGTATTTCCGTTTGCCTCAGCGTATCATTGGGCTTCCCAAGAGTTTGTAAATCCGGGACGACGCTGACACAACACACATTTCCTTTGCGGTGGTTCGGTGGGCGGCTCCGACCCGGACAACAATCTCCGGCCGTGGCTGTGCCACTTCGTAATAAACCAAAAATCCTGATGCTGATGCCAAGCCTAAGAAAGTGGTGCTGCCAAGTTTTGGCTCAGCCAATGGGCCTGCTGCTAGGGTTAGGGTCTTATCCCGCGGCAGAAGCGGGAGCATCCTTGCATCGCTGGATCTCGGACCACTTGGGGGCGTCGCAACAACCAGTGCTGAGCCGCATGCTCGCAGTTGTCCGCGTAATAAAGGAACATTTCCCACCAGCCTGATAAGGGTCTCATGCTGGATCTCGGGACACCTGCTGGAGAAACGGCTCTGAAATCAAGTCAAGCTCAAATGCTCGCGGGGTCGTACGCGTCGGCAGTTTCGATCCTTTTATCTGCTACCGTTGATTAAAATAGGCCAAAAGGCGCTGCCTGTTTGGCTGGTATGCGGCATGTGGACCGAGTGTAGCGGTTCACGGGAGCTACACAGTAGTTTGAATGGCCCACGACTGCATCCTTTGGCGGGCATTTTGACCTCAATGTGGAGTCGTGACATCAATGCGTGCGTGTCCGGGAACAAACACGGCGGTCGGGCCGTCCGAAATCCCTGGCACATTATTTTCGTATTAATGGCACCCAAATGGCCATCTGCATCCTTCCATATCCACTGGTATTTGCGAGGACAGCCCAGCGGACCTGAGTGGACAGAGGGCAAAATAAAACGAGGGCAATGCAGCCCTTGAATCATCACATCAGGCACCCACTCTCATTCGCCCAACTTGGAATGTATGTCGTCATGACTTTGCCCAACAACTTTTGGGCGTGAAGTAAGTTTGGTGTATGGGTCCCAAGATCAATGTTGACCGCTACAAACGATGGGCATTTCGAAGGGCTGGGACCTGGGAGTCAATGTTTGTGGGTGGGCGGAAGCGTTAAATGTTCCTGTCGGCGCCGGCCCGTTCAATCGCACCATCATAGGTGCGGCTCCTGCAGCTCCAAGTCCCTCGCATCCTTGTCTCACTCCAGCGGAAGATTCGTGTCGCTTGACATCAAATATAGAGCACAATGAAGGGTTGGTTCACATCAAGCTCCCGCATAGGTGATCCACATATTGTCCCACTGCATGGAATCCAGGGCTTCCATGCCACCAGGGCCGCTGATGAGCTTACTCTAGAGAAAGCGGCACAGACAATTTAAGGCGCCGTCAATATGGTAACCGGGCAAGTTCTTGCTGTAGGCTCTCTCCTTGCGCCACCCTTCCGTGCCTGCTCCGGCCCTCTCCTGCCCCACTGGCACCACTGACACACCGGCGGCACCGCTGGTGTTGGGTGTTCTTTCCTTCTTTCCTTCTTTCCTCCCCACACCCACCCGTGTTTTCTCTTCTTTTGGTTGCATTGCTTGCTTAGACTGTTGCAATCAAGTTTTCTTCTTCTCCAATAACTGGACCACGCCGATGTCGTTTCACCTCTAATCTTCACCCTTCGCGATTCTCGGCTTTGCGCCGTCGGGCGCGATCGTGATGCTTATCACCATGCCAAGTCAGCGGCAGACGATCGGCCTGCTCGCCTGTCTGTCAATCGCCTCATTCTTCCTGACTGCCGTCATACGCCGCGATTCGCCGGGGTTCTTCAAGTTCTATGAGCCCACTCACGATGTCCCTCAAGGAAGCGCCAAGCCGGAGAAGCACCCGTTGTACAAGCCTGTCCCGGAATATGAACCGCCGCCCATCAAAGACAACTTCCCTCTGCTGGCAACATCGCAGCCGCCGGCGATCCCGAAGTGGAATGTTCCTCGAAAGGGCCTGTACAAGGAGTATGATCTCCCCGTTGCGCCGCCATTGCTCATCGGATTCTCGCGCACCTGGCCGCTGCTTCTTCAGGCCGTGACCAGTTACATCACGGCGGGCTGGCCAGCCGATCAAATATATGTCGTCGAGAATACGGGCGTCCAGCAGGCCAACACCCGCGGCCAACTGACGCTGCAGAACCCTTTCTACCTCAACCACACGACCCTCAAGACCCTCGGTGTCAACATCATCCAGACTCCGACACTGCTGAGCTTCGCGCAGCTGCAAAACTTCTTCCTCTCTCTCACTTACAGCCACGACTGGCCGTACTACTTCTGGAGCCACATGGATGTCCTCGCGCTGTCATACGAGGACGGGCACGAGGCGACCCCAAAGTATAACGAGGAGGGGTACAAGTCGCTGTACACTCTCGCGCTTCAAGCGCTACGCCAGGCGCGCACACAGGATCCTCGGTGGGGCATTCGATTCTTTGCGTACGATCACCTGGCGCTTGTGAACCCCGCAGCTTACGAGGACGTTGGGGGATGGGATACCTTGATTCCGTACTATATTACTGATTGTGATATGCATTCGCGCCTGGGTATGCGCAATTGGACGATGCTCAATGCCCAGGCAGGAATCATCACTGATGTCAGCACAACCCTCGACGACCTCGCTGCCCTGTATCGTCTAGAAGGCGTAGAGGCGCGCTTCACCGATCCCAACCCGCCACCACCAGAGAAGGAAGATGGCAAAAAGAAGAATTCGCGCGACATGTTGGCAGACGTTGTGCGACGCGATCGGTCGGCAGGAAGACTACCGCCGTCGACGATGCTGGGGAAGCGACAGCGTGTGAGCGTGTACCGAGGCGATCTGCACGAGCGCGATGACGATGAGAAAAAAGAAGATGAAAATATTGGGCGGTGGCGCAAGCTGCTATCAACAGCCGATACGATGTTTCACTATAAGCACGGAAACCGCGGTCGGAATACTTGGCAGACCGGACAGCATGGCGGGCAGGGCGAGCCATTCTACTACAATGCCGCCGGCCTGGCTGAGGCTATCGATCTGGCTACTGAGAATGGCAAAGAAGTGTTCAGAAGGAAGTGGGGGCACCGTGACTGCGACCTTCATTCGGGGGCAGGATTGGAGTTTGGAGATCAGTGGTTGGTTGAGAAGGACTGGAAACGATAATGTGGACGGGAAGACTTCTGTCGCATGTTGGCTTTAGCGTTTACGATGATATCCCGGGGTTGGATTTATGGAACGCTGTTTGATCGAGAGCTACGGGGAATAGCCTTTCGGGAGAATGCGCTGTCGCGGTTTGCATATGGAACTGGGCAGGATATGGCTCACTGCCATTGAGGATACCAAAACGGAGTCCTTGGGAGCTATCTGTACTATTGAGAACAGTGCTCGCTCACTTTGTATAATGAATATCAGTACTAAGATCGATAGAAACAATCCGTACAATTTGTAATAAGGGATCTTAACAGCAGGTACTTATTCTGAATTCCTGAGAATTCATGTTCATCAACATCAAAGAGAAGAACCCTGGTACTTCGACAAGACGAAAGCGAACATAGCCCTGACCCGGAAGTACCTCCACTTCCCCAACATGTCTCTTGCATCGTGTGAATCAATGAGCCCCAGAACCCTCGCCAACTATATTAGGTGGTGGATTGACGAAAGTATGGAGATACTATCTCCGATAGGATCTCATCAATGACACTCCCAGTCAAGCGGGCAACTAACTCAGGCAGTGGATTACAGGAAGTATGGGAATAGCCGTTCACCATGGGGCTGTTGATTTCTTCGAGTGTCTCGACCAGCTGCTGGATACTCCAGACATAGTCGGTGAGGTCATTCGAGCCCGCATGATACAAAGCCCCCATTGGGCGCAGATCTGTTGAATCAAGGCCAGAGATCATGGAACCTATCATCATGTTACGACACTCTGATGACTCCTCCAGTGAAAGTGGTTCTCGGCAGCCGTACCCATTCCTAGCTTCTTCGCTAAGTCGTATAACGCAGTCTTTGAGCATTTCAAAAGCCTTGTTGAGTGATCTAGCGCGCGAATCAATTGCATTCTCTGTCATTGATAGTAACATTTAGCACTTCCTTCCTAGAAAAGTAAATGGGCAACTGCTATACGAACAGTTGTGGGTAGTGGGAAAGTATCCAGTAACTTACCGGCGAGGTCCGATGGGACGAATTGTGTGCTGAGATCAACCACTCTTCCTCCCGGGTCGATCAATTGGCCATCTTTGTTCACTCTGCACCCTAGACAGAGTCTCTTCAACACATTGAGGAACGATTCCTCATCTCCAATCTCTCGGAATACCGCGATCGCAATGCCGTAATCACTAGAGTCTTGGATCTGAGAGAGTGGAGGGGGCAAAGGCTTATCCAGGGCAGATGGCGTTTCATGTCGTATTTGTCGGCGAACAGCAACTTCCCGTAGAAAACTCTCAGATCCAGGTTGGTGCTGGGAAGGCGGTCGAATTGGGCATGTGTAACGTTGAAGAGGATCTCTGCGGCTTCGAAGTTGTCCTCCAGGAGGGTGACAATCCAGGGCGTGCCGTCGGTTGGCTTCGACTCGCGAAAACCGCTGAAGAGCATGGCTTTGAAAACGGGGCTTGCGCGCGCTAGGACTTTCGAGCAGACGAGGAAGTTGCGCTTCTCTGGGCCGACGAGGACTTGTAGGTCGCCATCTCCGTCAATGTGCGTTGTACCGGTGTCGCTTGTGGGCGCCATCGTCTCTGAACCCTACCCAGTGACGAAAGGATCAAGGTTCGAGGGCGAATTTGGTGAAATGTTCGTGGTTAGGTTGCAGGTTGAAGGGGTAATTGTGGCGGCCGCTATGGGGGAAGAACAGATGGCCGCGCTGCTGTGCTCGGAGCAAAGATTTCCAGGTTGCTGGACATCTCTGGAAATTTCATCCGATCTTTAGGTAGACCGCTTATCAACGCCAGAGGTACCTCAGATTAAGTAACTACCTCGTTTGACAAAGCAGAGACATTGAGCTTTGGCAAAGAATGTAGGCAGGGTCATCAAAGTTCCTGTCGGCCACAGTAAACGTGTTACTGCGATTCCGAGTCAAGGTCGTTACAGAATAGAAGTTGAGTTTGATTCCCGACCTAGCTCGCATTACAAATGGAGAGTATCTCCCATATAAAAACGACGCCATAAAGCCACGCGCAGCAAATGGTACCAGTCCCTGTTAAAACATATTCTCATGTAGCCTTAGGCTTACCAATGTTGATCCGCAAGTGCATTCAAAGCGCCCCACCGCTATTGCGACTCTCAGAGCTCTCTCAAATAATCTTCAACCATCTGTCGAGCATCTTCTACCAACTCAGGGAGCGAGTTGCAAGGCTTGTGGCACGGGAAAATGCGGACTACCTCTATCTTCTCGAGACGCTGCAGCAGCTCCTCGATGGACAGCACGTACCTGTAGTCGCGACTGGATTGTTGCGGTGCCAACATGAGTTGCAGCTCTTTCCCATCGAGACTGCTGATGATTGATCCTAGCGTCATGGCATGACAAGCTGGCGGCTCAGCCTTGGGGTTGACGCAATATCCGTCGACTGGATCGCCGTCTTCGTCTATTCCCTTGAGTTTTGAGATGCAGACTCTCACCATGTCGACGATTTAATCGATGAGTTCGTCGCGGACTGTTATGAGATCTAGAGGACGCAGAGTCTGTGTCAGCTGGATGCCAGTGTGGCAGACGGAAGAATTCAGATGGGTTATCGTGAACTGACCGCCAAAGTATGATGGGACGAGCGGCATGTCAAGACACCCGGACACTGAATGGAGGGGGGACAGATGCAACTGCCCCGCCGGAACGGAGATTCTACCAATGCCGCCGTCTTCTACATGAGTCTTCATATACACCCACCCTCCCAAGGTATCAAGCTGATCGCTTTCAGTTGCGTTCAGTATACCAGCGAGGGCACAACAATCCCTGAAGTCATCTGGCATCGCGCCGTACATCACTTCTTTTTCGTGGGGTGCCGTCTAGTCGTCGATCCACGGGTCAAGCAGGCGTTTCATATCATACTTGTCCATGAATACCAAGGTGGCATAGAGGGCCTGCAGGCCTAACTCATTGGGTACTGTACATCGTGGAAGTTGGAATGCACGATATTCATGAGTATTTCGACCGCCGTGGCGTCATCCTCGAGCAATTCGACAGACTAGGAGACGGAATTGTCGGCAGGTTTCGCCTCTTTGAAGTGGCCGTAGAGCATGCGTTTGAACGGGCGACTGACGCGCGCGACGGTTTTGGAGCAGACAATGAACCCTTGCTCGTCTTCGCCGACAATGAGCGTGAGGTCACCATCCTCGTCGAAGACAATTTGGTCCGGCATGCTATTGCCATATCGAGGATGGAGGCGCGTGCGGGGACGTGGTGGTGGCATGCGACATGTGATGTGTTGACGTCGTCCTGTCTGTGGATGTGGTTCGGACGAAAAAGAAGAAATCGAGAAAAAGATCACGGCACGCATTTTTATACGCGATTTTCTCTTAGCGCGGCGCTACAGACAGGGGGCTGTGTCCCCGTTGACGGGAATGGCTCAATCGCGTCGAATAGTTAGGAAACTTCATTGCTTGGGGCTGTTGCGGGTGCTCGGTGGTGTGGAGGTTGAGGTGTCGCGGTGATTGAAGCGGTAAAGCGGTGGCTGGTGCTGGTGGAAAACTCGGATTCGATGCGCGCTAAGATTGGAACGAAATCAGAGTGGGAGGTCTTTTGAGATAGGTAGACCAGCGGTTTTTGGTTTTTAGGTTTTTGCGTTTTTGCTTTTTTGCGTTGTGAAACAGTCTGAGCTATTTGGCTTACAGCTCAAGCTGTCGCAAAACCTAAAAACCAATAAAGTGAAAGTGTGTAAGTGATGCACGGACCATATCGCTGAGGTGTGCTGCCAAGGGAAATGACAATGCCTCCACATCGCTGCCAAGGGGAATCGTTTTTATAATGTCTCTTTGCACCATGGCCTCCGTTCCCACAAATAACCCTGAACACACTCAAGGCGAAGGATGTTGAACCACAGATCTAATCGCATTTTCAAGAGACCTTCCTTCATTCCTCAACGGCATGCTCTGATGCAGCCGAGGCCTCTCTAAATAATAAGCCTCCTGCGATCTGGCAAGTGCAAATGGGACAAAGACCAGAGTGCAAGGACAAGAGTGATGTTGGATTTGAGCTGCAATGCGCCTATTTCTGCCTCGTTTAAGATGGTAAATAGACCCGTACGGCCCGAATCCGATTTCACTTTTCTGGGAAGCTGTTGTCAGTGCGGGGGGCATTGGCGGGTGGCATGAGGAGGTTCGATCCCGCTTCTCGATGATGCTCCAGCAAAACCTCTCCAAAACGCCACAGAGCCCGACCGCAAACACCTCATTTGATGGATATTGGACTACGTGTCCTCGTAATTCCAGGGACAGTAACTGGGAGATGGCTTTCGATTGGCAGCGAACCTTCTATCTCCTCGCATCGGACTGCCGTCTGTCATTAGGTTTCGGTTTTCAGGGTCCGGCGCTTGATGTCATCATGACCGTTTGAAGGGACCGACGGCTGCCCACCATGAATTTAAATATTGCCGAACCGCAAGCACCTCCTCCGCTCTCCTTGCTGTTCTTCAGATCTCTTCGAGTTAAGCTCATTTTGATATCCCTGTTCCAACACCTTTCGCACCTCTCTCAGCAATCTTCGATCGCTTCGCACGCATCCACCAGTCTTGCGTCTATCAAAAAAGAACCTGTTCCTCAAGTGACGATGCTCCGATCACGCGCCGTGCCCATTCTTGCGACCGCCGCCATGGGCGGAGGCATCTATTGGCAAACCAGGGGCGGAAGGAATCAACCTGCCGGACGGACGACAGGCGAGCAATATCCCATATCCGAGTCATTGCAGAGTATGGCGGGATCAGGCGGCAAACATACGCGCAAGCAGCCTTCGAATATCGAGTGGAATCACAGAGATACGAAGATCTTGAGCCATTCGACAACGACTCCGACCAAAAGGGTCGGGCCGGAGGCAAGGGATTAGTGGCCAGGAAGGGATAGCCCATGGGGAGGGAATGGGTCTCCAGGAAAGGATAAAAGCAATATGTAATTACATGCATGTCCGTGGTCATGGCACATGGTCGGGATAGAGGGCGTGGCCGGAGCCGCTGATCGGGGTACTTTGCACGATATCGGGACAAACAAATCCTTCTTGCCCTGTTCACAACCAATGAGCATGTCGTCACATTGATATTAGCTACCGCACCAAGCTCTTCTCAAACACCCTCAGCTCAGCCTTCGTGATGAGATGCAGCGCGAGATGGGGATGATCCTGACCAAAATCGACGCTCCTCACAACCCGGTACCCCATCCGCTCATACCACGCCTGCAGCCGGACTTTGAACGGGTGGTCAAACTCTTTTGAGACAAGCAATTCGCACTGCATGATCGTCATCCCACGGGTCCGGCATTGCTCCTCGGCAAAGTGGACCAATTTCCGGCCAGTGCCGGCTCCCCGGTAGGCCGGGTCGCAAGCGAGAACGCCGAAGTCGCCGGTTGTGGGGGAGAGCCCGAAAAAGCGGATACAGCCGATGACCGTGTCCGCGGCGGGCACGGATTGAGAGTGAGAGACAAGCCAGGCGAGAGCTAGCTCGCCTGCGCGGAGAATCTGGCGCACCTCGTCGTCGTCGGTGCGGCGGTACGCCGGAGCGAAGAGGCCTTCCTCGGTGGTTGTGTAGACGGCATTGACGAGGGCGGTAATGCGAGAGACGAGGGCGCTGTCGTCTGCTACGGTGACGTCGGGGATTGCCACTTTGGCCGTTTGCGGTGCTTGGGAGGCATGAGGGTTTGGCGCGCCAGGTGGGTCGATCTGAGGGGTACCTGCCAGCGCGGGCGGGATCGGGGTGCTGGCCTCGCTGCGTTCCATTTTCTCCTTCTCTTGCTTTGTCCTTTGTTGCGCGTTAGATTTCTTTGTCGGCTTCTGTTCTCGAGCGAATGTGACAGAGAGCGAGCACGCGGAGTTTGCCTGCCTGCTTCCCACAAATTGCGGGCTGATCTAACAAGAAGGTGGGCCTAGATGCAGGGCGGCCGTCAAACCCGCAACGCTTCAGAACCTTCCCCGCCGTCTTTCGGGCCCCACATGACGGCCAATAGTGCCGAGCGCTTGTGCCTTTGTGCCGGAAACGCGGCGGCCTCCCACGTGGGCTGAGCGGACTCCGTCAAGTCATTACCGGCAACCCGGGCGTCGCCCATCACAACGCTCATTTTTGTCGGGGCCAGAATTTCTGTTTCGCGCCGGGAAGGAGGAGACGTTCCTTGGACCATCGGCCGTAAAATTTCCTCCAAACGACTTGCCCGTTTCACTATCGTGATCAAGGGCTCACTCTCAACTTTCCTCCTCGAATTACTCATTATAGAGCATAATTAAAGAGCGTATCTCCTTGGACTGTAATTACCCATCCTCTGTCTCACTTGTCCCTGAAATTTCTCGACGCATACTAGCTTAGCGAATTACATTATTATGGGGGTTTGTGAGGAACTATTTAAAACCATATCCTAACCTATATTCATATATCCGACAATCCGTACACAGGGAGCAGGGGTACCTCCCGCGATAGGCACTGCTCCGTGCTGTCATGCTACAGTCCCCGAAACATACTCGTAGGTTCCTGATGACTGAATCGACTGTTATTGTCTGGCAGAGTTCCCGGTCGCTTTCGTAATATGCGAAGCCCGCGTTAAACAGACAGTTTCCACCTCCTTGCTCACCATACTGTGAGACACATGTCCCGAGCAGCTCAAATGTCTCAGAAAAGATATTATCCTGAGTCGCCATAATTGACTCTATTGCAGTGTTAGCGGAATACTCCTCCCCGCCGGACAGCTGGCGTTAAAGAGCAGAAATTGCGATCTGTCTCTTGAAACCGTGCCATTCTTGAGGTTTAAACTGACCGGAAAAGTTGTGTGGGATAAGCGGAATGTCAAGGTCCACCGCAACCATTATGTCGGGGCCGTCGGGCTGTGGACTAGGGACAGTGTACTGCTTGTTTCTATCCATACCCAAGTGCAGACAGAGTCGGCGTGCAGCGGTCGTAAAAAGCACTTTATCCCCAATTCTGCCGCTATTCCAACGACAACATCGAGATCCTTCACGTCCCATGGTAGTGTTCCTTTCCTCAAGCCCTGCTGGAGCCCAAGCCAATACTCTGCTTCGTATTCTATACAGCCTGTCATATTGTACTTGTTCGCAAACACCAAGATGTTGTAAATTTGTCTCACGTCTTTTACTTGACCGGGAAGAATGTTGTCGATGCCTCGATGCGATGCCATGAAGAGTATATGGGCAGCATTGGGTCTATCCTCGGGCAAGAGAATAAACCAAGGCCCATCTAAATCGTTGGCTGCTGGTTTCGCCTCGCGGGAAGGGCCGAAGAGCATGCGTTCGAACACCGGACTGGCACGCGCCAGTGCTTTGGAGGAGACAGTGAACTCCCGCTTTTCGGGACCAACAATGAGTGTGAGGTCGCCATTCTTATCGATAAAGACCGGGTCGCGATATCAGTTGCGGCCCATTGTTGTTGTCAGTTTTGTTGGAAGCGTTGCAGAATGAACTTGGGATCGGGGCAAATCTTTCCAAGCATCGTGGTTGCAACACCTGTAATTACAGTGTCTTAGTGCAGCGCCATCGACATGGGGGCCTGTAAAGTACCTTACCCAGGGACTCGACGCTCAATGGGGACTGGCGTTCTTGGTATGCCGCAAAGACCAACCCTTTGAGGAAGAAAACCACTGTGGGGGAGTCGTAAGACTGATTGGTTAGACTCAAGTTGATGGTCTGCGTGAAGTGAACCTGCGGGTGGTTTCAAGGCCCAGTGGCCAGTGGGGTCAACATGAGTCTCTGCCAAATGCACCTTCCACCCTGCTCCTTCTCGCTTTCCACCCTAATTCAAGAATTTCACAACTCAAACACAAGCACATTGCACATTTTTCAGTAAATTACCATGATGCATTCCCTTGAATTTCCAATTATAGACTAGACCACCTCCTTGTATCATACAATTGTCTCATAATCCGGAACACATTGTTCAACCCGATGATCATGACCTCAGCGTCAACCATCACACCACCGCTCTCGGTCCCGTATCGGACAAGCCATGACTCCTTGGCTATTAGCCTCCCAAAACACCACAGAATTCCAAGATAACATAAAAAAGTGAGAAAGGGAAAAGACTCCCTGTCACAAGCGACGGCAAAGTCGCTTAGACGCTCTCATCACCGCGGGGATGCTCAAGATGGCCGACCTTGGTCTTCTCCGTCATGCCCATCTCCGCAGCGAAGGTGGTGTGCGGCACCCACTTGGCGCTGGTGCGGGGAGTGGTCTCGGTAAGCATCTGATCGACCTGCTCGAGGGTAAGACCCTTGGTCTCAGGAATGAGGATGTAGGCATAGACGAAGGCGCAGGCGCACAGGCTGCCCCAGATGAAGAACACCTTGGCGCCGAGGTTGCCCTTGTCGGCGTCGACCATGTAGGGGGTGATGACGGCGATGATGCAGTTCCACAGCCAGTTGGAGGCGGTTGAGAGGGCGACACCCTTGGCGCGCATGGGGAGGGGGAAGATTTCACCGATGACAACCCATGCGCCAGGGCCCCAGGTGGTAGCGAAGAAGAAGATGTAGATGCAGATGAAGGCGATCATAATCTTGACGGCGACGTCCGAGTCGGGCGCGACGGTACCGATGATGGCCACGATATACTGGCAGATGCACATGCCCAGGGCACCCCAGACGAGGAGGGCGCGGCGGCCGAGACGCTCCATGGTCCAGAAGGAGAGTGGGGTCGAGCACACGTTGACGAGGGTGGTGATCATGGAGATGAGGAAGGGGTTGTCGATGGTGCCGAGCTGCATGAAGAAGGTGGTTCCGAAGTAGAAGACGAAGTTGACGCCCGTCCACTGCTGCATCATCTGCATCGAGGTGCCGAGAATCGTGCGGCGCAGGTAGCTGCTGCTGTCCCAGAGGGAGCCGCGGAAGCAGTTGGCCCAGGCGTGGAAGAAGTTTCCCTGGGGTACGAGGGCCATCTCGTGCTCGTTGTTGGCGATGATCTCGGCGAGCTCGTCCTGAATGTAGGGGGACTCCAGGGGCTGGTCGCGAAGGCTGGCAAGGGCCTTGGCGGCCTGATCGAGCTTGCCCTTGCGCACGAAGAAGCGGGGGGACTCGGGGAGGAAGAACAGGCCGGTTCCGAGGATGATAGCCCAGAGCATCTGCAGGCCGATGGGAATGCGGTACGAGCCGGTGTCGGTGCGGTTCTGGGTGCCGTAGTCGACGCAGGACGCGAGGAGGAGGCCGAGGCAGATGCAGAACTGGTATCCGGACACGATGGCGCCGCGGACCTTGCGAGGGGCGATCTCAGACATGTACAGGATGATGATGGCCGAGACGTAACCGACGCCGAAGCCGGCAACGAGGCGGCCGGCCACGATGAGACTGAGGCCGGCGGATGCGGTCTGGAGGACGACGCCGACGATAAAGATCATGCAGCCGATGATGACGGTGAAGCGACGGCCGAGCCAATCGGCGATGTCGCCGGCCATGAGGGCACCGAAGAAGGTTCCGGCAGAGAGGATCGAGGTAATGAGAGACTTGTTCGACGAAGTGAGTGTGGTGGCGCCGGGACCTTCGATCATCTCGATGAAGACCTTCATGCCCATCACACCAGAGATGTATCCGGAGTCGTAGCCGAAGAAGATACCGCCGAAGGCCGCGAAGACGCACATCATGTAGGCCTTCATGGTCACCGGGGCTTCGACCCGAGAGACATCTCCCTCTCCCGAGCGAATGGCCTCACCCGAAGGCGACCGTTCTCCGCTCTCAGTCTTCATGGTGCGTTTCCGAGAGTTCTGCTGGGGCTGGTGTACCGTTGGCGTTGGGGAAGTGGCGAACGATAGAGGCGAACTCTGGGGAAAGGCAGGATGCCGAGAAGAAGAGGCTGAGTGATGGTGGTGAGGATGAGGGTAAGAGGAGAAGACAGATGAGACCCGGGGCAGAAGAGCTTATATACAGGCGATGGGCGTGTTCCCCGGACGTGGGGATCTGGGGAGGGCTCGACGAGATCACACTTTCTCCGCTGGTGTGCAGAACAGTTTGCTGACCCCGTGCCGGGGCGTGGAGACGGCATCCCCGTCAAATCCAGGGCGGGTGGCCACAAAAAGGGGGGCATATGCACCCCTCGTTCTATGCCCCGTTCGGGGGGTCCCCGGAGAACCCTCCCAACGCGGCGTGGATAGAGACGCGAGCGGGCCTGGCTAATACCAGCTGAGATTGTATGTAATGCTGCAAGAGTTCGTCCCTTCTTTTCGCGCGGAGCCTTCGAGTCTGCTGCCAAGACGACATGAGTCTTGTCACTGGCAGCCCCTGGTCTCCGCCTGAAGGCCAAACCCGAGGCCCATAAACCCGTCTTGATTTCATTGGAGTCCACTTTAGCGAAGGTTCTTGAGCAGCAGTCCCGGTTAAGCTCTAGCGCATGCGATCTTCGAGTTTGATTTTCCCTCATTATTTTGACCTCTTATTTTCCAGGGAGCCCGTAGTTTGCGCTGCAGCACTTCAAGCGCAGAGCCAAGTTTCCCGGGCTCGGGCCGGAACGCGACATTGGCAGAGAGCCAGTTTAGCCCTTGGAAACGGGGGCTAGCATCGGCTGCCGGTACTGCTGCGGCCGGGGAATTTTTCTTTCGAATCGGTGGTATTGTGGATGAACTAGCGGAGCGAAAGCGGGATTTCTGCTGGCCGGAAGCCACTTAGTCTCCCACCATGACTCGATCCGACCCCGATCGCGTCGGGATGTCCCTCGCTTTTCGAATCCAAATTTATGGGCTCTATCCACCACCTCGGCGTCTTTTTTTCTCGCCCTCTTGCCGAGGGCCAGGCTTCTACTGCAGAATTCTTCCAGGTCTTTCCCACTGCTATGTCGCCTCGGCCTCAGCAGCTGGCTGAAATTGCAGGCTCCAGCCGAAAAATCACGAGTGACAGGTTTTTGCCTTGATTTTGCCATTCGCCCGGAGATCATTTTCGGGCAATGCCTTACATCCGTTCCCGAGATCTAGCAAGGCACCTTTTCAGGTAGGTTACTAAGAGTCTCGCTAGTGAAGTCGCACGATACTCACCTGTCGTCTGCGTCACGGCGCTACTCGTGGCTGGCTGGGCCGATTGATGGTAGTCAGGTGTTTCTATCGTTCTTCTGTCACTGGTGTTGGAGTCTGATGGTCGGCTGGCGTTGCATTGGTTCTCGTCGAGCAGGGTTCGAAGATCCTGACGGCGCTTCTCGGCCCTGTTTCTGTTGCCTCACGACCATTGTTCGTGGTACAACGCTAACCCCGTGGGAAACCAAATTCTTGGGTCTGGACGCATTGCTGGGAGCCACTCTCCACTTTCGCATGGCAGTGGCAACGCTTGGAGCTGGTGGGCTTGTGGGGGTTAAAGATGGGATTAGGATGGTGGGGAAGCCCCGACCCAATGCGTCATGCCACGCTCTCCAAAGGAACGGATTGGGGTTTGACACCTTCAGGGGAAATTCTTTAATTTGATCGCTTGCATCAAGGCCTTGGGACGAGCTTGGCTATACAGGGCTCGCCTTTGTGAGTTTCAGATTCCCAAGATGAACCTGGTGTGGTGCATGGTATTGCAAGTGCAATTGCCAAGACCCCCCCCAAAAACCAGACCACTTGAAACTTGAAGTTTCCGGCCCAGGTTTGTCAAACTTGAACAATGGGGATGTTGAAAAATGGTTTTATAAGCCAAGTTACAGTTCCCTCACATGTCTCTCAAACTGTAATGTCCTCAGCCACAGACGACTACCTACGAACACTACGTCAAATGAATGGGTGCCCAGAACGTCAGAAAGTCTTTGTAAGAGGCAGCCTATAGGCTTTTCTACATCAAAAGAGCCTGCTTTTATTCTCCAATGGCCTAATTTAAAGTAGTGACGGCTCTGTGTTGCAATGAGCGATGTGAGAATCCAGGCCTTAGTGCTAGCACAAAGCGCGAGGCTTCCTCTCATGCTTTTCGTAGAAGACCCTTTCTTTTAGGCCGAGCCTTTGTAAAAGTGGATGTACTTTCGTCAGTCAAATACAAACATATGTGTTTGCTCAGAGCTTCTTTCACACAGACTGCAACTTATCTCTCATCATTGCTTCGGCTAGTATTTGCTAAGCTATCACGACTATAAGTTACAACGTGCTTTTAGTACATTTTAATCACGACAAAGCCTGAGGCGGATGATGGCTGGTTTGAAATTGATTCTCATCATGCCTGCATGAGCTGATGTCTAAGTATCGACTGAACTACCATCTCATCCAACGCAATCAGTTCTATCTAGCTGACCCGACATGGCGTGCAACGTCTTCAACAGTCCAACTACCTAGGTATATACATAAAAGACAGCTTCTTCAGCCTATACCTGATGTGGGTCATCAACCCCTCGAAACAAACGCTTTGATACAAAATATATGAAGCAATGTGGCAAGTTACGTTTCAACCGGCCTCGATGCTGCAGTCTAATAACAAAAGGAAGCGCACATGAAGAGCGATGTTTTATTCCCTGGTCCATTTCCATCTGACCTCATCGACCAATGTCGGGACGCACCTTTCGGTCCTTCTTCCCCAGGTCTGCAGCGGGCGTCTAGATTAGGTCTCCAATGCAGCCAAGGAGGCCAAGCATTGTGAGATAGCCACGCCAAGGCAAACGCGGTATAAGTCGCAACGGGCGGACGAAACGGCATGCAGGCCGCTTAATCTGCCTAATATCCCGATATACACCAGGTCTTTCCGTCTGGCCTGCAGGTGTGCGCTGGCCGAAGGGAATGGCGTCCTGTGATGGATACTGCCTGTCAACCGTCTTGGCTTGCCGGAGGCTTAATTGCGCCTTTTTAGCTTGTCTTCTGCCTGCCCGCCGGAGGCGTTGCTTGGCCTGCGCGTGTGTGCGTGTGAAATGTGGGGGCGGCTCGGAGTGTTTCTGCCCTGCTGCTGCTGCTGCCGCGATGTGCGGCAGCGCACCCCTGCGACGCTGCGCTCTCAAGAGATGCGCTCAAATCGGTTGCGGCGTGGGTGTCGGTCAAATGTGATGGAGAGAGCTGCTGGGGGAAGCTGGATGTCTGGGAGGGTTGAGACGTTTGATAGTGGGTGATGGCTTCTCTTGGGAGGCTCGACGACCTGGATATGCTTTGTAGATGGGGCCGTTGCGTATGTCTCAATCACGACGGGCTTCTCCGTCGCGGTGGTTTCCGTCTGGACCTGGGATGCCTGCGGCTCTGGCATTCGCTGTCGGTCGTCCTTGGGATACGGCGTCGGTGTGCGGTAGCGGACCGGGCGGTGGGTGCAGTTCCTGGGCCTCCATTTGGAGGGTGTCGACAGCCAGTTGGGCTGGTTGTCGAGGATCTTCTGTCCGATGTCTGTGAGGTTTGTTGTCATACCCGTGTTGTTTCGGGTAGTGGTGCATCTGGAGATCGCGGTACCCATAGCGGCGGCGTGGGGAGGAGTGATCCTCGCGTGGGCTGGGTGGAGTGGTTGGTGGTGATTGTCGAGAGAAGTTCGGACGACAAATGTTTGCTGGACTCTGGATGTGGTGGTGATGCTGTGATCGAGGTGCAATCGAGAGGAGAAGGCGGGATGTCTATTAAAAGGATGGATATAAGGAAAGGAAGGACCCGGGTATTATATATGTGGCATGTGTTGAGACACAAGGTCTCAGCCAGCCAAAGTTTATCTTGGCGGGTATCTACCGTTGAATACCAGAGGAGGCACAATGCAGATCAGATTGGCGCCGACTCAATCCCTCGGCGGCGAGATGACCACTGCCGGGGCAGAGCACCTGGGCAGCCTTTGGGTTGCGCTTCGATCAGCAGGAGGTGTCTGTGGGGTTCGTTTCGCACTGCCAAGAAAACCGGGGAGCAGTGCACAAACACAGCGTAACGAGCGGTAAGTTCCACCCCGACCTGGTGGCCGCCTAGCCTGGAAAAGACAGAAGCAAAGCCAAACTCCGAAAAGTTTCATCGCGCTGGAAGTGTTCGACAAGCTCTGGACAGCGACATGGCTTGGCAGTGCGCCAAGGCGTCCATCGACGCAGATCCGCGTAGTCCAAGACTTCCAAGACTTGCGGCCCGATTCGGCAAGTACGCCCACGCGTACTGCAGTTTTGCGCGCCCCTCTGCCCGTTCCAGCAACTACAAACTCAATTTGGCCAGACAAAAAAAAAAAAAAGCTGAAGGTAGGCGGCACTTCCCGTGCCATGGCATCGACGTGGGCAAATGTCGACTTCCAGAACCACAGGCGTATCAGTTGCTAGATCGCTCTCTCCACGCACACGTCACGCAGCGACCCAGGGACCAGCTCTGGGCGTCTTCAACTGTTGGACACCAGCTCAGGACTTCGCCTCGAAGCTGCGCGTCGGACGACGACGACACAGAACAGAAGAGGCCATGATGCTCTCCGTTTGCGTGGCACCATGGCCTTGGCAAGCACTCCATGACAGAATTGTGATGTCCGAGGCGACCCCCGCGGCTCTCCTTTGCCAAGGAGGCCGATTGATGACTTTAGATTATTTGCTCGACTGGCTGTGGTACTGACACAGCACCGTCAGACATCCAACGTTTTGAGCGCGAGACTGCCTTTTCGCCAAGAGCTTTGTGCGGCGCGAGCGGATTCACAACGCACCACGTCCGCCGCCGCCGCCCGCCATCCCGTTGCTCTTCCCTCTCTGCGCCTTTGTTTAAACCTGCCTGCTGCCGCAATCGAATGCCCAGCGTCGCCGTGTGCAGCATCTCGCCATCACCACTGCAGGAATTGGTTCTAAAATTGGGTTTCGAGGCGCGTCCGACGCGCTGCGAGACCCAACCTTCCGTCCTGCCATCTGGTCGGCGCTCGCTGTCAGGTGGCACAATCGTGGTGGCTGCCGCCAAGACCCATCTGCCGTCACCGTGTCATCTGTATCTCGGCTGCCAAGTCGCCAAGCTGCTCGGTCTGCCGATCCCGAGATTCTTGGCATTCCGCAGCCCTCGCGCAACTGACGTGGGCTGTCTCAAATACCGCCGTGCCTCCCGTTGCACCGCCCGCGACGCTCTACAGAAAGCGAGTCCTCTCCGGATTCTGTCCAGGCCGGCCTTGGCGAGCACGAATTTCGGCGGTGTGGCGATGTCTCGCTCCCCCAATCCCCAGCGATCTTGCCAAGCCTCCCGCGCCGGCTTCTGCCACTGCGCGATCGGCGACACGGGGGATGTCGACCCAGACTCTGCCGTGACTGCCTTGGCTTTACAGCAGCGCACGCGGAGTTGGCCACCCTGAGGGACGAATGCGGCGACAAGTCCCGCACGAACTCGGTTCTGCGAGTTGGCAACGATTGCAATTATGGGTAGCGATTCCGAGTCACCGGACTCAACAGGCAGCGCTGGCCTCAGCAGATTCGACACGCATGGACAAGCGTCCGGAAAATTGAAAGACTATAGGACGAGCTGGCTTGCGTTTATTAGCGGAGGGCATCGAAACGGCTGCGATCCCAGTGGTCAGGTGCCAGTTTGGTCATAGTTACGGATGTCAAGTGTTGGGCTCTGCAGTGAGCCGGCCTCTTCCTTCGGGATCTGCGCTCCGCCGCTTACAATCAGTGATGTTTGTCCCAAAAGCACGCACCGTTTCGTCATTCATCACATCATTTTGCGAGCTTCCCCTTCCTGTCAGCGTCTTGCATCACTCGATGCTTCAGTCTATTGCGAGGGTGCGAGTCTGTCGATGCCGAGGCCTTTGTCCCCCAATCCCTTGTTCAGGTCACTGATTGCTTCACCGCCGATCAACTCCGAACGGTCGGTTTAACATGACTCTTCTGGTGACGTGCGTGGGATGCGCAACTTTCTCGGCGGGGAACAGCAGCTCCCTCCCGAGGGTCAAATTGACATGGGACCTTTATTTCTTGTGGCTCTCGGCCTCGAGCTGAACGAATGATCTTTACCGTGCTGTGGTGAGACCACCTCTGCGTGCCACACAATAGTGTAGAACTAGCTGATCCCCGCGTGAGGTACAGCTCATCCGATTGTGCATGCGCGCTGTGCGGTAATAAAGTCAATGGCTGCGTTCTGTGCGGACGAGGTTGATATCTTCCCGTCGCATTTCTTTGCACCCAGAAGTGCTGCAGCTAACAATAAGTCTTCAACATCTTGGACGATCCGATGGAGTTTCTCACGCTCACGTTTAGATTTATGTAGTGCTTTCAATACACGCTCATTGTTTTATCGACTTGATGAGACGCGGCATTCAACGTTTTTCCGGATGGGAAGTTCTATGAAGACGAGGTTTTCAACAAACCAGGCCTTGCAATAGGATCGCTGGAAGCGGCCAATTAGGGACTTGATTTTGCTGGCGATTTCTGCAGCTGGGCAGTTACCCACCTATTCAGCCGACTCGCGCAAAAGGAATTGGAGCTCCGTAGCCTCTCGACAAGTGCCGCTTACCCCTCACGCGATATGATCTGCTCGACTCAAATCCTCGACTCTGTCAACTACCATTTCCTCAACTCCCTACTGCCAAAAGAACGCCATGTCTCACAAGCCAAGAATCCCGGACATCTACGGGCCCGGAACGTACACCGACAATGTGTTTGTGCCGGTCCCGCGCGATGCACAACGAATCTTCCGGCTCCTCGCGTCTCAGACCCCCGGATTCACCCAAGATGGCTCGCTCTGGGCCAAAATACGGTTTGTCGGCGAGGGCTACCCCGTCTTACCCGGTCCGATGAAAGCTCCTGTCGTGGCCGCGGCACTACAGGCGATGGTTGGGGTCGTCGCTGACGAGATACTGTCACTGCGTGGCTTGGAAGATAAAGAACGGCAGATAACCGTCAACACGACACACGTGGCGTTCTGGCTCGGGACAGTTGCCCTGGCGTACATCGGAGGTCAAACAATGGGCTCGCTTGGGCAACAGGGGAAGCTCAAAACGTTGCTAACGGACTGGGAGAAAGGGTGGCACTCAACCCCGCTCAAACTTCGCGGCACGGGCATCTACCCGACTCGTGCGCCTGGGGCGTGGTACAGTCTCCACGGTTCACTCGACGTGCCACCTCTGCTTCGGTCCCTGGGTATCGATCTGGACGAGCCGGGCATCGACACCAACGACAAGGCGGCCGCCCACATCGCCAAGTTCACAACGAAGTACAGCCCTGCCGAGCTCGAGATGCATATGCTGTACCGCGGTTTCTGTGGTAGCATCTGCTTTACGCCACGTCAATGGAACGAGAGCGCCATGGGACGCGCGCTTGCCTCGCACCCGCTAGTCAACGTCAAGCCGCAGCTACACGCGCTCCCAACGCCGCCGGTTCCGTTCCGGGTCCTCACAGCCACCTCTACCGACAAACGGCCCCTATCAGGAATCAAAGTCATTGAGATGACACGCATCATTGCCGGCCCCCAAATCGGCACCATGCTCGCCGCGTACGGCGCTGACGTCATCCGCATTAGCGCCCCGCATCTCGCCGACGTCAACACCCTCCAGCTCACCCTCAACGCAGGCAAGCGTACCATCGGGCTCGACATCCGAGATCCAGCTGACAAAGCCCATCTACTCTCCCTCGTCAAAGAAGCCGACGTATTCCTCCAGGGCTTTCGTCCCGGCGCACTAGCACGCCACGGCCTCGGCCTAGAAGACCTCCTAATCATGGCCGCCCGCCGTGGAAAGGGTATCGTCTACGTCAGCGAGAGCTGCTACGGCCCTGACGGGTACTACGCGCAACGCCCCGGGTGGCAGCAGATTGCAGATTGTGCCTCTGGCGCGGCGTACGTCACGGGGCAGGCTCTCAATCTTGAGGATGGCGAGTGCGTCCTCCCGCCTCTCCCGATCAGCGACATGTCCACTGGGGTGGTGGGCGCCCTGGGGACGATGCTCGCGCTGCGGGATCGAGCTACTAAAGGCGGGAGTTACGAGGTCCATGCTGCGCTGGTGGCGGTGAATTCGTACGCGTTGAGTGAGGAGGTGGGGCTGTACTCGAGGGAGGTGCTCAGGGAGGGACAGGAGAGGTTTGGGTGGGGGGAGATGAGGGGGTCGCATCATGTGCTGGATTTGCTGAAGAATGTGATGGCGGGGTGGGAGCGGACTGAGCCGTTACGGGGGTATTTGAGGGAGGATGGGGGTTGGTTTCAGGGGTGGGAGGGGAGTGAGTTTGGGGAGGAGAAGCTGAGTATCTTGAGGCCGGTGGTGAGGTTTGGGAAGGGCGGCGATGGCGACGGTGAGGGGATTGTAGAGGAGGGGGTTACGCCGGAATGGAAGACGGCTAGTGTGCCGTATGCGCTGTTGAGGAAAGAAGATGTGAAGTTTAATACATAGGTTAGGGGGTCAAAGAACTTGGCTCAAAGGGAAGGGGGTCTTAGTAGGTATCTGAAACATGGTTTAGAGGCTCATAGCAGGTAGTTTCTAGTAACCTAAAGTTAGGTAGGCAGGGTGCATATAAACGAATCCCCAGTTTGCTCCTGCAACGCTTCCAGATTGATGGGTACGGAAACCCCCTCAAGTTCCAAAGTAATTGCGATGCACTTCGAAACGTCGCTTTTAAGATTCTAGATCTTGCTGTTTCTAAGGCATTTCTTCACCCTTCTCAATGGCCTTTCTGCATGCACCGATGCCTCACACACCCCTAACCCTAAGATGCCAGAAATAAGAAAGGACTGGAGGCTGCGCAACGACAGCTCTTTCCCTTGGAGCCGAAAATAAAATGCCATCCACTGGTTTCCCCGGTACGGAGACGACTCGGAATTGCCGACATAAAGGATTGCCCTTGGGTGGTCCGATTATGCGTCCCAGACGAAGATTCAGGGGCGGACTTGGCGGGCGTTGCAGGTCGGGAAACTCCTGGCCTATGATATCCTCCGCCCGACGATGTGTTGTTTCTCCCCCACTTGTCATCCTACCGGGAATGACTGATTTGGTACCCAGTCCTCGATTTCGACCTTTGTTGGGAAACATTGTCGCAGACTTCACTTTTCATTCCATCTCCATCAAATGTACTGATTTCGCCAACCTATTTTCTGAGATGTTATTGGTACCTATTGTGCGAGCAAATCAACAATGATCGACTTTGGCGCAGCACGAAACGAGTCGCTATGGCATGCGGAGCCTACCCTGCGCGGGACCTACAGCATCATCTCCGAATGCATGGTGACGCTGGTGCTGTGCGTCTGGACGGCGGTTCACCTCAACATCCCCGAGCACGGAAAGAGTGGCGCGCAGTCACGGCGGAAGATTTTGTGGATTTTGGTGGGTATCTTTGTGCCGGAGCTTGTTGTTTGGATCGCTTGGGACCAGAATCGGGAGGCCAGAGCTCTTCACAGCGAGGTGAAGAGGGCTTTGGGCCAGAAAGAGCCACTTGGTGTTTATGGGAAGGTCAGGGAGCGGGTGCGGCGGGTGGTTGAAAAGATTGGAATGAAAAGTGAAGGCGATCTGGAGAAGGCAGTCGACGACGGTCATCCAAGTGTTGCAGCAAATCCGCTTCGCACCCACCACTGGACCATGACGCACAGCTTCTTCGCCGCCATGGGGGGCTTTGTTTTCGACGCCGATGCCCTGAGGCACAAAGCGCTACCAGGAGGCCGGAAGCGGGCGACCCTTTCGAGTCCGGCCATTGTCCGACTGGCCACAGTGGCTCCGCACTTGCTGCCCGACATCTCGGTCAACGTCATCAACGACAAGAGCAAGTCGAGCAAGCTCGCCCAAACGGTTGTGGCTCTGCAGGCGTCGTGGTTCCTGGTGCAGTGCATATCCCGCATGGCCATGGGGCTCACCATCAGTCTCCTGGAGCTCAACACCCTCACGCACTGTCTCTGCGCACTCGCTGCGTACCTGCTCTGGTGGGACAAGCCGCTTGACATCCAGGAGTCCATGTTCATACACGGAGAGGACGCTGATCTTCTTTGTGCTGGAATGTTCCTGAAGAGCACACTGGGTACAAAGTATGTGGCCGAGGACTTCTTTGACGGACAGCAGATCACTGCCCGCCTTTGGCACGAGGAGGATGGGGACCTTGACCCCCAGTTTCAGGAGCACGGATTGCTAGAGTATCTCGCGACTGGGATCCATACAGTGCCCTCCAGACCGACTTACACTGAGATTGAGCCGCCAGAAGCAGGGCCCGGAGAGAGAGAGCTGCCCTGGACGCTTTACATGGGTCAGAGCCTGTTCGGCTTTGGCTTTCGTCGCTGCTCTCCTGGGGGGTTCTATCAAGGTGCTGACTACGACAACAAGGGTTTGCTTGCGGCAATCCACCCTTCAAGGAGTACGGGCAAGGCGGTAGAGTCCGGTGGTTTGTTGAGCCTACGGCGGCCATTTATCCGCGTCAACTCAGGGGATGTTCGCTGGCTTCGGCTTGCCCACCACTGCTACCACAAGTACCCAGACGTTGCCTATCGTCAGGAAGACTCGGTACGGAAAGCTGAGATATCATACTGGCAGCACCCGTTTGCAGCACACTACGACTGGCTCCACGAATACGTGGTACCGAGGAGCGCAAACTGGAAGATCACGGCCGGAAAACCGCACTTGAGTATGGCTGGAATTACTGGGGACACAGGATTCACAATCGACCGCACATCTGCAGTCGCTATTCTTATGCTGACGATTGTTGGGGCTATCTACGGGGGCCTCCATCTGATGGCTTGGAATCCCCCGATATTGGCTGAATCTGAGAGGATTCTTTGGCGTGCATCAGGTATTGTCATCGCCGTGTGGTTTCCAGTTCTTACGTTTCTCTTTCTTCCCTTGGCGCTAGTCGCCAGCTCGTTTGCAGACAGCCGGTCCTCAACGGCCCCACGATGGACTGTAAAGTCGGTGGCTGTGAGGCCGGTGCTTCTCCTTAGAGTGGCAGCTTGGCTTGTCTGGCTGATTCTTATTTGCGGGTGGCTCTTTGCTGCAGCTGCCCGGCTGTACATCCCGATTCAGAGTGTTGTCAGTATACCCAGGCTGCCGGATTCAGCCTTTGAGACGCCAAATTGGTCACAGTATTTTCCTCATATTAGCTAGACTACCTCGCTGTTCGTGGCATATTGCTATCTTACTTGTCATGCCAACTTCCCCCTTTACCTTGTTTCTGCCGTGTCGTCGGTATGATGCAGCATGGGCTTCGTATCCATCGCATCGAGAGCCCTGAACTGTTGCCCTAGCCATCCCCTTGGATAAAACAGCACTAACTATCACTACCTTGGATTATCAAATGTCTTTGCCAAACAAGCCGAGGACCAGCTAAGCCTGAGGCAACTGAGTCTTTATCACGACTGAGCAGCCCGTTTGAATAGACACAACACTTGTTTTCAGTTATGACTGAACAGCTAGCCCGCACATTGAACAGAATATTGTGCTTGAGTTCCTAGAACATTGATCATTGAACACTTCTTCTGTTCAGGGGAGAATAAGAAGGTTGGTAGCCGTCTGCCTCAGGTGTTAGATGGGTACTCATTTTAAATTATAATAAGCCAGACTCCCACCTCCATCTCCCCTCCCACTTCCCTTTCTTGTCATATCAGTACACCAGCATGTCATCCCACAGCGACAACGACACCATGCCCAAGGACAACGCCAAGACCTTGGTCAGAGGCATCCATGCGTTTCCCAAGCCACCCGTCCGCACCGTTGCCATGGATCTCCAAGAGGCCATGGGCGAAACTCTCTATCCTACACCTCCCCCCTTAAAGTTAACACGAACACCAAAACCACCAAGACCCTCTCAGCCCGCCATATGCACTGCCACGGTAAGCGTGGGCATGCGAGGAACCTCGCCGCCTGCCCTCGACGCAAGCAGATTGAACAACAAGAGCGCAGCAAGTCCCTCGTTGGACGCACTGCTGGTGACGAGGACTATGAACCCATTACGGGACTCACTCCTGATGAGGATGAGTTAGAGTATTTCACGGGGAAGAATATCGTTTTGTCTAGCAGCAGTGACGAGGAGTCAGGGTTGGTTAATCGAGGGGTTCGTAGACTGAGTGGATGGTGGTAGGCAGGTAGATAGCCAAGGGATATAGGAGGGAGGGATTGGAGTTTAGTATTATTGCGCGGAACTATTACTTGATAGCTTGGCTTGGAGTCATGATATTATGACTTACGGGTAGCGATTTTCTCCTATTGGAAAAGATAGATAGAGTAATGGTAATAGTAATAGTAATGTCGAGAAGCCATTGCACATGAATACTAACTGTTTACCATCTAAATTATCTGCAACAAGTCTACTACAGTTGTTCTCTAGACGCAGCAACCATTCACTGCCTTCCTCAGATTTCAAGATGACCTCCCCAATAATAACATAAAAATACACACATCCTCTTACTTCTTCCAACTCCCCTTCCCTTCCCGTCATCTCGGCCTCCACCCTGGACCAGCCACCAATAATATTGAACCCCCCTCTCAACCTTCCAACAACCGCAACCATGTTCCGTACTAGCATCAACATTTCCCTCCTTTCCCCCACATTCCTCCCTCAGTCCTTCCTGAATCTCAATTTCAGCATCAACATCAACCTTCCTACCAAGGTGATCTACGTGAACACCAACAACATCCCGTTCACCGATGCCGACGACGGGGCTGACGATGCCCTCTTCATCGAGGCTCGTAAAGCTGATGACTTCGCCTTGGTTGAGGTTGATGATGCTGTGGAGGACTTTCTTCCTCATTACCTTCCTCTGGAGGTTTGCGAGGCTCCTCTTTCTGAGGGGAAGGTTGTTACTGACACTGACGAGACCGCTAACAAGAGCAGCCAATGTGAGCATGAGCGTGTGGAGGACTGCGCTACTTGCGCTTGGGGCGTTGAGAACTGGCAGTAGACGGGCATGGTAAGGATTGTATGATAAGTCTTGGGGCGGGATTTGAGGTCTTTGGTAGGTGAGATGTAAGATAGATAGACTAAGGGGATGTGCATGGCTGGGAGCTATGGATACCCTTTGGTTTGGTTTGGAGTATGGTGTAGGGTACTTGCTTGATGGTGTCAGTGCTATAACACTGAGGAGTACCTTGATAGAATGATGATAATTGAGATTCAAATTAGCATACCTACTATGATCTCACTTGTAATCTATATTCATAATATAAGGAGGAATATACTTCACATATATTGAGAAACAAAGAACTAACAAATACACCGTCTTCTAACTTCAAGTTCAGACCGTTTACGCGATTGTGAACATTGTGACATCTCAGTCTTTGTATCTATTCTACTATATGTGCGCCACGTTCAAACTTCTTTGTTTGATCTCAGGCTCCCCTATCTATCTCCACTGTGGCGTTGGAGAATTCCCTCGCCTTGCAAGAATACGCTGGTCAAACAAGTCCAAGTTGGTACCTAGTCAATATTTTAGGGCTGTGGGAAAGGTGGCGTTAGAAGAATTCAGCGACTTACTTCTACTCTACTATCTACGGCCCTTGCTCGAGCATCATGATTTGACTTCTCTTCTAAAGTCTACCGATCTAGCTGATAACATATCGCTAATATTTAACCATCCCTGCCATTTAATGAATGCCCTTTGGGATACTCCATTGCAGGAATGAACCTCACTGTGGTAATTGCCATTGTATGTCATGAGTCTATGCAGTTTTGAGGGGGGAAGAGTATGATGGCAGCTTTTATTACAGCACAAGCTAGAGGCTTTGTACTGGCACAAACTGATTCTGTGCAAATCCCTCCGGAAAACCGAAGTTGACCAGATGGGACCGTCGACGAGTTGGGCTGCCAAGGCCAAGCCGCCGTTCCTTTGTTGTGATTGCTTTGCCATCGGCTCACCTACAAACTGCAAGAGAAAAGCGGCGAGTTGGCATTTCTTCCGATTTCTCAGCTTCCCTTTCCATCCCGAATACATATTATCCCCCTCCCTCCTCGCGCGAACCACAAAGAGTAAAGTCACCGCCTTTTATTCCTTCCAGAGGCCAAGTAACATGACCGTCCAAGATCCCCAGGACCTAAGCCCGGAATACCATGTTCTAGTTCCAATCTATCCAATTCCTTGTTTCATGTCCCAGTCCTTTGTGCTTATGTCGCATTATTCACTCCACCCAATCCACCCAATGGCCAACCTTTTCTGCTTTTCTCACAACCAATCAATGCTTGGTGGTATTCTTCCTCCTCACAGTGTTCATCCTCTCCAACAGACCCAACTCCCACCACCCCTCCACATTAAAACCCCACATTGTCTTCCTCTTCGACTTGGGCTTCTCGTCCGTCACCGGTACGGGCAAAGTCTCAATCCCAATCACCACGGTTGCCGAGTCAGGGCTGTCGTCCTGCTTCTGGAAGAACTTTGACTTTGGCAGCGGCTGGACCACAATGGGCGAAGGTACCGGCCTGCGCACGGCGCGTCTCGCCATCGAAGCCAAACCAGCGGCAACAGGCGACAGAGGAGAGCGGGGAATCAGCCCCGGGACGCGCTTGTGCTCGTTGGGGATGGTGTCATCCCTGGGAGAAGAGGGGGTGACGACCTTAGGAGGGTACTTCGGCGGCGGCGGTGCGCCGGACATGATGGGAGAGAGAGAATCCCCGTTGTCGGTTTCGTCGGTGGGAGATCCCGGGATGGGCGCCATGCTGGTGCGGAAAGTGGTTGTGACGCGGCGTTGCGGCGCAGGACGGAGCCCAAGCCCGACGACTCCCCGCTGGGAGAAGCTACCCGAGTCCACGCTGAATGAGGAAGATCGGTCCGAGTCGATGCTGAAGCGGGACACGGGGGCGATATGGCGGCTTTGCAGGGGACCTTCGCGAGCTCGGATCATTGGCATGGGGATAGGGTTAGCCTCGTGAGAGCTGCGTCCTCGTCCGCGAGAACGGATGGGCGCCAACGGGGGTGGCGGGAACTGGGGAGCGGAGTAAGCATCGGTGATGCTCTTTGTGCCGAGTGACACGTCCGACTCCCACGCTTGTTTGGTCCCGATACCCCTGAAGGCGCCCGCGCGCCCCTAGCATTCAATGTCCTTGGCGTTTGTAGCAGCGCTGGCGTTCTCTCGGCGGACGCGCTGCCAAAGGCAGACGCAAACGAGGGAAGAAAACGCAAACAGAACACAGAGAGAGATGGCGAGGCCCCATACGGCCTTGATCTCGAAACATGTGGTCTGGTCGACTGCCACAAAAGTGAAATAGGAGAGCGTCTTGGTGATGGCAGTTGCTCTTACGGGAAACGGAAGAGACATGGCGTATGTGGTGAGCGAGGCGTTGGACTGCGAGGGGAGAGCGGCGCAGTTGAGCATAGACAGCGGCTTGCCGATCAGTGCCGCGACGACGATAGAGGCGATGAGGAGGGCTCCATCAAAGATTGCTGTGAAAAGAAGGGGCAACATGTTGTCGTAGTACAAAATGTATGTGATGACCACGTAAATCACGGCCGTAACAGACTGCAATTTTGTCAGTAAGATACCTCGACTGTTGCAGATATGGCAGCTTACCACTGTGAGAGCACCAATGAGCTCGGAAGGCGGGTCGCGCTCGGCGGTTGCGATCTGATTGACGAAGTTGGCGCACAGTCCGATGACGGTAATCAGAACCGCAAACTGGCACGCCCGCATAATCGTGAATGTGATGCCCATGGCGCCGAGCTGTGGAGCTTGAAACCGCATGTTGGGCTTTGGTGTGTCGAAGTCCGTGACAAGCTCAAGCGAAGGGCGTGTTATGGCTGCTGTTTGCAAGGGAAATCGTCCCTTTGGGAAAGGCGCCGTCGGCGGGGGCGGAAAGGAAGTATTGGGAGCAATGATGGGCATCACACCTGATAGTGTGAGGGCTTGGGGATAACAGGTCAACTGCAGATTGGGCCGAGAAGATGGTCGTTGGAACCGAGCCAAGGAAATTCGTCGCAAAGAAACAACCCGAGTACCAGACCAAGAAATGCTGTATTGTGAGAACAAAAAGAAGGAAATAAGGAAATAGATGATAACCTAGGAAACAAGGAAAAAAGAGACCCAAAGAAATGATCGAGGGAGACGTGAAGGAGGAGGTTGAACCGGAAGATTCGCAAAACGACGACTCGAAGACGGCGCGTCTTATATCTGGCGCTCCTCGTATTGACACGCACCAGCCATGTTGCAAGCCCATGTTGTGAGCCCATGTCTGGTTTCGCTCACCTCGCTCAAACAAGCGCGGGACACAGATTAGCGCCTTCGTCAGACCTGACTCCAGGGCATCGATTGAACGAGGCCCTTTTGGCGATGTCGCTTCCCGCTGCTGCGTTTTGGCGAGACGGTCGCCCGAGTCGTTAGGCGCCGGGCCCTCCAATCGGAAGGCACAGCCTTCACCAAGGCCGGAATTGGAGTCTCCACAGTGGATTTTGCTGGAGCGCACGCGAAGGCCAACCAAAATCCCCCGACCGTCTGGCCTGTTGCGGCAACCGCGCAAAGATGCCGCGATCACCCCTGATTGGCGATGCCAATGAGCTGATCAATTCGAAACCAGGCAAGTGGAATTGCACGGGTGAGGGCTGTGCGGAACAATCTCATGTTCGAGCTGGGTCACTGGTGGCGGAAGATGCCGATCGCTGCAGGTCCAACGCAGCGTGACTGACGCGCAGAAAACCGTTCGTGGCTTTTGATACGCTAACAGCTTCGCTGCAAATTTGATAGGATCGGTGTTAGTGCAGCGCTACCTCGATCTTACTGCGAAGGGCATGACAGGGTTAGGGTTGTTGCAAACAACATCACAATGCACAACGGAAGAAGCTGCTCAGAACATTCTGGTCAGATGAGTGCCTTCCTTTACTCCAATACCACGCGGTATGGACCAATGCCAATGCATGTTCAAACGCCAAAGCAAACCAATGCCGAAGCCAACCCCAACTCCAACTCAATGCCAACCCCAACTTTGAACTCCCAAGTCCTAATGAACCCCACCGGTTGCTGTGTTGCGCACAATTCGTCTGTCCAAGACGCATCAGATGATCCAGACCAGAACAATCCACCAAGAATCACTCCTCCGTACCACGAGCAGCGTCACTGGCCTCATGTTGCATCGCCAAGCGACGCAAGGCGTCAGCGCCGCTTCTGCTCAGCCATTTGAAGATCAGAATCATGCGCTCCTCAGGCTGGTAATCCTCCTCGTCATAGTCGTCAGAGTCCGAAAACAGCATTGTCTGCTCTCCCTGCATTTTCTCATCCTCCATCGTCGGCGCCTGCCGCGTCGTCTACTCCATCACTTCTTGTTAGCCAAGCCCAACTCGCGAAGTCGGGTATCGACAGTCGTGAAAAGGTGATTGAGGTCCGTCTTTTTGACCCGTCCATGGTGGGCCTCATGAGCAATGATGAGATCATGTAGTCCAAGACGTACCTGCTCGAGGACAGTAGTCTCCATGGGAATGCCGCGGTTACTGCCGCTGCCGCTGCCCTTGACGAGAGCAGTGGCTGGACCGCAATCATTCCGCATAATTATGTCGCCGTTGTTGCCACTGCCACCGCCGGTTCCATTGCAGTTGGCCAGAGGAGTAGGCTGGGGGCAGCCGTTCGTGCCGACGCCGCCACCGTTGGCGATGGCTTTCCCCTTGCCCTTGTCATTGTTGGGAGTGGCAGCCTGAGAAAAATTGACACTAGCCCGGGGGATCGGGCCACCGTTGTTCGCTTTCATCTCCTCCATCACCTTTAGCCGAGTTTCCTTGGCCATGTCGTCGAAGGCGGCTTGGTAAGCCATGGCAAAAATAGCGTCAATGTCTTCGTTGTGCAGACAACCCGAGGCAATGTACATGGGGTTGAGCGGCGGGGCAAAGCCGAGGCGATCGCGGAGCATGGCAACTTCGGCCTGCCACTTCACTACGACCTCCTCCTTGCCGACTCGGTGGCCCGCGCGGAAGGCCTTCTGGTTGACAACCGCGAGGAGACGGTGGTAGTCGTCCAGGCCCAACACGGCAACGCCATGCTGCTTGATTGAGCCATGATGAGCTACCATTCTGTCGAGGATATCCTCGTTGACGGCCTCATCCGACATGTACTGGGGGTTGCTGTTTGGATCCTCGTAGGCAATGAACGGATGACTGACCGATTCGTCAGACCGGAGGGGCCCGCCAAACGGGTTGGGTCCGCCGAAAGGGTTGGGATCGCTCATGATGGCTGAAGACAGCTCAAAGCGAGGGACAAGGCGAAGAAAAGTGGAAGATGGTTGACTGGTTGTTGCTTGTTGTCGGCAGAAAGCGAGCAGGTTGCAGAAAGAGCGGGAAGTTGTCTTGGGATTTGTTAAAAGGCGTGTCGCCGGCGACGCCTGTATCTGACGTGGGGTGCCGGCGTGATGAAGCAGGTGACAAAGCGGGTATTGCGGGTCTGAAGAGAGTGTCTAGTACTGTGGCTCGTCGCCATCGTCGCCAAAGCGTGGGGTAAAACAATTATCGAGGGTCCGAGAAGAGTATCCGGACTGTGGGTTTGCCGGTGTCGTAACCAAGGCGGGTGAGACGTGTGGTGAACAACTTGTGGAGAAGAAAGCAGAGGGCCAACTGGCTTCGTTGTTTACGCCGAGGAAATGGGCATCAGCAGGTGTAACCATTTACTGCCACTTTCTTTTTTGTTTTTTTGAGGCATGGAGAAAATACTTTTCACAGCTGAGCAGGTGCGTAATGAGTTTCCTCTGTCAATTTGTGCGGAGCAGCCAGGCTGGAGCAAATGTGTGAGGAATACCACAGCACATCGGACGGCAGGTCGCGAGTTTCACAAGCATAGCGCCCCCTCCTAGTTACTGCTAGTCAGTTAATACATCAGGCGAAAACACAACATGGTCAGGTTATAAAGTCTCGTGCCCTGGCCCGAGGAGCTCCTGCATGAGAATGCCTAAGATGTTTCTCGACCAAGAGACCATCCAGCAACCAGAGTCCGTAGAAACACAACCTCCAAATAGATAACTTTGACCACAGGCTCGCAGAAAAATGGACCTCGATTGCTGGTAACAATATCAGGTAGCTCAAAATTTCGTCGAATGAAGGCCATTGATCCTTTCCAGGTTTCTTTCGGCCCCGGAGGAAGAAAGCCTGAGGCTGAAAACGAAATGACCAGGCAATTGTATTGGGCCGAGGTTCTGGCAGGTACTCGGTGAGCAAACGTCCGCATCAGTATCTTGGACATCAAAATAAAACAGTCCTCGCCCTCCAGCCGGGATACCTCTTAGACATTGCCACCCGGCAACAACCACGACCAGCGCCGCGTGGTGTCTCTCCTTCGAGGGTCCAGATGGGAATGCCCAAAACTATTTTCAGGTTCGCAACTTGAACTGTTGCTGCAAGGCCACCATCCTCCTCCTGTGATTCTGAAATGTGTTGACCGTGGCAGCAGAGTCTGAAAAACTTCTCGTTGGCCAACTGCGGCTGCACAATACGGCAACTGCAAGCAGCTGTCACCGGGCATGGTGCCGATGAGAAAGCGAAGTGCCCAAGTATCCGGTCAACTTCAAGTTGTCCTCTTCCAGGGTCTCGAGCATGGGCCACTCACATCAATGCCAACCGTTCAATCACCAGCACGCTTCTCCTCCAGGACGCGACTCGAAAGCCACGATCTCAGCGAAAAAGAGGTTTGGCATCAAAAATTACAGCCAGAACAGCCCGCGGGCTGTTCATGACAGAGCGCACCGCGATGTGCAATGCAGGCTCTCCGCCACAGTCTGAGGTGCTCCTGATCTCCCCATACCCAGCTCTGGTATGTATCGGAAAAGGAGACCGGGAGCTTGCAGAAGGTTGGAGGCAAGCCGGGAACATATACTGTCTGGAGGTGGTCCGGTCACTGGGGTGCTCACGTGGTATTGTCCTGGGCCTGCTATCAGATGTGCGCTGCACTATCCTTTCAGAGATGGCGGAAGTGGTAGTGACGCTGAAGCAGACAGAAAATACGGTGACAGTTGCCGAGCTCAAGGTCGAAATGGCGCCGCTGTAGGTTCTGGAGGGCAAGGACGCATCGAAAGTAAAAGCAGAAATAAGTGCAAGAGTAAGATCGACAGGACAGGAGCATATGCTACTACCCCGTTTGACGAACGTTCGCCTGCCTTAAAATATCTCCCTGCGCTAGTTCAATATCTGATCCCGGTGCAGCCACGGCATCCACAATTGCGGGGAGGAAGAAATTACCGTGAGGCTGCCCGTGGGATGCTCAATCTGCGTCGGACTGGAGGCGTAGTCGTCGACATCATCGTAGACATCAACTTCGGTCTCGTAGCGATCCTCGCCGAACCATATCTCTTTGATGCACGCCCACGTGTTCTCGTCCGTCAACTCGAGAAGAGCCCCCTCGAGAAACTCCCCGATCTCGTGAACATTAGCTGCCGTTCGCGCGGGCTCCCCCTTCTCCTCATAATCGACACCGGAGCTTCGGTTGACAACTATCACCATCTCCCTAATGCCGCGGGCTTCTTCGATGATTAAATCCGTCTGTTCGTGCTTCGCACGTTGGCTTGGGCTGATGATAATGTCGTACTGATTCGGCTCAGGGTGCCGCAGACCGTGACCAAAGAATTCGACCAATATCCGTCTCGTTTCTTCAGTACGCATTGCCAGTGGCGTGGCTGGAGCTTCCGGGGTGAAGGGGCCGATGAATGGGGAAGTCAATGCGCATCCTCAGTCAAAATTTCGCACCCTCTGACGAAGGAGGATTGTAGTTGATAAAGTAAGAGATCTCCAAAGTAAAGGAATTTCCATCCGTTTCCTTCAGCGATCAGTTCATCCAGGCAACGGTAAATATGCGTGGATTTCTCGGCCCCACTGACAATTACCATTAGCTTACTTAGGCACAGACCCGGAAGAAGTCTGAAGAGAGAAATAAGACGGTAGGTCACTGAAAGGCTATTGCTTGGAAAGTCAAAGACAACCGAATGGCCGAGAATCTTCATGTGGCACAACTGCGAAAGCGTCTGGACCGGAAGAGCAGTCAGCCTGTCCCTGTGGTGGACAACCGAATTCGTCAGCGCATGCCAGTAACGACACCACTCGATGGGTGCAGATCCATGACGTGAGATGCAAATGGCAGTGATAGAAACAGAACTCACATGAGAGGGACAGGGTCTTCAAAGCAGAAGCGGACCTGTCCGATGCAGGAATCCCCGATCTCCTCCCTGGCTCGGCGGCAGGTTCGAAGCAGCGCCAGGCTGTTGAGCGCGCTTGATGTTGGTCCAGCTCTTTACCCCGCAATCTTTGTTCCCGGAAGCGAGTCTTGTCGAGAAGAACACCGTCTTGTAGATCTTACCACAGATTTCCAAGGGCAAGCGGTCAAAAACATGCTTTCTGTTTGCGCGTCGGGTTCCATTTGCGACTATTGTGGTTTGACCCAACTGCCCGATTTGCGCTTTCGCTCGCCGCCTCTGTGGGCCACCTTTTTTCTTCGCTATATTTATGGGGGCCGGGAAGGGTACGCAAACTGTGTTGGCGGCGGTGTGGTACGAAATGGCAGGCAGGACGCGACGTACAGCAGTTTGACTGGAAAGTGAAATCGGGCGGTGTTGCGGGGTTGAAAGCTGCGACGAAGGCTCTGGCCAAGAAAAGATAGAAGAGCCCATCGTTCTGTTCCATTCTGACAAAGTCTGTCAGCATTCCATGACGGCCCATTCTTGAATGTAATCGAGGTCTTTCACGACTAGGCCAAGGTCTCCGGTGACTATGGATGCTGCTCCGGCAACATAATGGACTGTGCGATAATTACATGTTCGTACAAGGGGCCCTTTCAGGTTCCTTTTAGCCTTCGCCTTCATATCGCAGGTTGTTTCGGATTCTGCAGCAGCTCGTATTGGGCGTTTTCGTTGGTCTCGGGGCCCAGTAACTAGGTACGAGATTCACGGTCAAAGGTTCAGATAAGCCGACATATCATTTTCTCAGATGGATCTTAATTCTTCGGCCAGATAAGTGAAGTTTCTTCCGTGGAGCTATGCGTACATGGTGTTACTTGGGAACCTAGTGGCTTCCCATCAAAGTGCTCTGTTATTCACCCGAGTCCTCAAGTTCCTCCGAGTCTTCCTCCAACTCTCCCTCTGAGTACTCAAGCTCCTCCGCAATCGAAGATTCGGAGGAATCCGAGAGACCTTCCATCATATTCCAATACCACCATATGGACAAATAGTACTCATCTACATCATCGTAAGTGTCGAGCTGGACAGGCCAGCTTTTTCCAATGATGATTGAGACGTAGTTTGTCCGAGTCGAGCTGGCGGTGGAAAACCCTCTGATCTGCGCCCAACTCATCTCAGAGATAGCCTGAGAAGAAACGAGCTCTAAAGCCTAATGATCAGGATTTGCGCCTGACGGGCCACACTTCCCCTGTACACCGGCTCGAGAACCTCTTTCAACAACCACCATCATCTCCGTATCTAATTTACAGAGGTTTATAAGAGCGGGATTGGCGGCATAACTGTCATGGGACGGGTCCTGCCCTTGCGGCAACCGTACCCGTTTTTCCGGGTTGAGGATCGACCCATGGCTCGGAGTTCCCGACTGAGTAGCGTGGTAAATCCTCAGAGGGGTGGGAGTGGTGTCCGTCACGACTCTCAATTACGCGTTGCCAATGCGTTAGCAACGGCACAAAAGCCGTTTTATCATGATTGTCTCGGTCCGCGTCAAACTCGGTTGCTGACGCTCCCAGAATTGTAGAAGTGGGAAGAATATAGCGAAGGGCCTTCCATCCATTGCCATTGCTGATAAGATCGTTCAGACTGGCGCATTAGTCTTTTCCCGATCTGCCGAAAATATAGGGTTGTCTGATGACCGTGAGGACATCTAGTCGCAAGCTCGGGAGGAAATTCGAAAGACAGGAAATTGGGAAGAATGGGGTGATATCTTCGTGAAAAACACAGATTTTCCCTTCCACAATCGCCAGGCGCCTCAATTTCGAGCGCAAATCTACCGGTAAAGGAACCAGCTTGTCGCTAGGTGGATTTAAACATGTCGGGTTTGATTCTGTCGTAATCTTCTTCCATGACCACGTATGTCCTCAGTCCGAATGCGAATCTTGTGGAGGAAAAGACGTCTTCGTAAATCTTGTCGCGCATCTCCAGGGGAAGTCGCTTGAAGAACGAGCTTCCGCTCTGCCTATCGGGTCTGATTCTCGACGCCATTGCAATGGTATTTAATGGGCCGGTAGCATAGGGTGTGTGGCTGTGTAGAAACATCGAGGGGTTTGCAGGGTGAAGGTTCGCATGAGAAAAACAAAATATTGAAGTACTAGGTACTTGGAGGAAGGAGTGGCGCTGGGCGATGACCCACTTTTCTTTCATCAAATGAAAGCTCTGTAGGGAGATCACGACGTCGAGTCTCAGACGCGTGTGAAAGGTCCCATTGCGCCTTTAGCACCAACAATTGCTTACTCGCTTCATGCGCCAGTCTTCCCCAGTCCGGGCGGATGCCGTCCACCTTGCGAAGGATTTGGCTTTTCAGCGGAGAAAGATGCGGCAGACTGGGGCAACTTCCTTCAAGTCGGGCACATTGTCAAACTGCTGCAAGCTTTCCCCCGGCTTATGTTGCATCAACGCTCTTGTGAAATGTATTCACTCGCTGCAAGCAGGTGGATAGTCTGGCAAATTGATGTCTTCACAGCGTATTCAAGTCTGAGTCTCGCCATTCGTTTCCATTTCGATTGCTGACAAATTCCAACAAAGGCACCCAAATCTCAACTCCAACCGTCCAGAATACCTGACGCCATCCCCCGCTCCAAAATAGATATCTCGCACACCACCACGGGCCATGTTATGGCGGATTTACTTGCGAGGCGGGTTCGCGACGCCAAGACTCATGCTGGACGAGTGCAACCTCGTGGCTTGCAGAAAGACCGCCTGCTTGCCGTCGCCTTCCTTGGCCCGAATAAGGCCAATCCCACGGCCGCGGTTGCGAGCACTGCGTTGAGACCCTCATGTTTGTCGCTGGGCCGAGGCGCGTGTTTTGTCCTGTTAGCCCACAAGCTGCCAAGGGGGTCCGGGTGTTGGTACCTGCGGCGTTGTGAGAGCATGCCGACCAAGATTCATGCCTTGGCTACCGCAGTGGTACCGAAATTCTTGGCAGATACCGACAGAGAGGATGGTAGCTCGCAGTTGCTGCGATACCGGCAGGGTTACATCAATCAGACCCTGTTTTGATTCGCTCACTTTGGTGTTGTTTGTTGTTGACAAAAGGGGTAGGTGTTGACGCGTTGGGTGTAATCGAATGCAGCTTGGACGCGCTCCAATCAGGCAGTTCGGCGCATACTACTATGAACCGGGTACGTGGGTTTACCCGGCACGAAACGTTTTAACCCAACAACCGCCAGAAAATGCCGACAGTTTTGGTACCTGCTGATCACCACTCTTCCTGGGGCCATACATGTAGCAAGAAGCAACCGACCAATATGACGTCCTGTTGAGAGCCATCCATTTCTCTCGTTGTGCCAATCCCCACTTTCATGTCATCCAGCAGCTGAGCGGATCTTGTCTAGCAGCTGTGCATCATGGCTCACGCTGTGGCTCAGGGCTGGAGCCTCGGCGCCGCGATTCGTCCCTGCATCGCAATATCCTCTGCATCTGCATACGCTCTGTACACCTTCTCGGCGCCGAGCAAGTATACCGCTCGAAACACCACCATCATCTTCATACTATCCGCTACCTTCCTTCGCCGCTTCAACGACCTATTTCCCGACGACCAACTCAACTCCATCTTCGCCCACGGCGTCCTGATCTGGCTCATTCACATAGCCCACGTCGCGCTAATCCGCCGCAATGACGGCTTAACCGCCGCAACCAACCCCGCTAGCAAAGTGAATCTCAGCCCCTTCTACCAAGCGTATAAAATGCTGTACAACTACCGCGGCATCAACACCTCCTGGCAGGTTGTCAAAACACCCCAAACCCCGTCGACGCCATCATCCCTCCCTTCGGCTCGAACCGACTTCCTCCCCCGCCAACTCTTCACCATCTTCATCCGCTACCTCGCATTAGCCCTCTTCTACGAAGTCTCGGAGCTTCTTAACTCCTCGCCGACGTACCTCTCGCAAATGCACACCGCGGCACGCACCTATCTGACTTTGAACTTCGTCTTGCATAATTACTTGCTTCTATCTTCCCTGCATGAGCTCCTCAGTATACTGTTCATCTACGTCCTCCGGCTGGATGAACCCCACGAGTGGCCTCCGCTGTATGGAGATATCCGGGAAGCATACACAGTGCGGCGATTTTGGAGCTATTTCTGGCATCGGTTGGTATATGCCCCGTTCAGGGCGGTTGCGGACGAGATATCAGACAGGGTGTGGGGAAAGGGCGAGTACGGGAGGAGGATGGTGAATGTTTGCTTGGTGTTTTTGTTATCGGGGGCGATTCATTCGGTGATCGATTGGAAAAGGGGGTGGTGTAATTGTTGGGGATCAGGGTGGTTTTATGTGATCCAGCCGTTGGCGTTTGCGATGGAGAGCGTGGTTCAGGGGGTTTGGGCGCCGGTTAGGAGGAGATGTTTTGTGCCCGGGTCAAGGAGGGTGGTGACGTTTGAGAGCATACTGGGGTATGTGTGGGTGTGGACTTGGTTTTTGTGGCTGTATCCACAGCGCACGATTTGGGAGGTGAGCTGTCTTAGAGCAAGAGTGAGTGTATCATCATAAGTAGGAGTAGCCATGGGAAATTTCGACCTTTTCTCCATGAGAATTTCGTAGCAGTACACGCTGGGCTGCTCGAGAACGACCGGCACGGGACCTTCTTAGTGTAGTGTCGAATAGGTAGAATGGCTCAATGGAGGGGTACACTACACGGCGTAGATGCGCCAGTGTTGCAACCGCCTAGCTAATGACGGGCACCAAGCGATGTTGGCAATGAAAGCCCTAGCAGTGAATCACTTGAAAGTCACGGTTGAAGAGAACTGGACGAAAGGAGGGGGGTTTATACTTCTGAAGTTCAGCGGTTTCTGTCCAACCCTGCGTTCTTGATCAAGTTGCTACGCACTGAGTTTGCGGTAATGTGATGAATGAACTGGGAAGGCATAACAATGGCTTGGGTTCGCAAGACCGGGCGAGGGTATTAAGGTTGCGCTCCATCTAGGTTGCTACTTCGAGGAGCAGGTTTAATGAATGCTGCCATGTTAACCGGCGCGACTGTGCCATTGACGAGTAGAAGCAAGGCTTAAAGAGGAAGGCAAGAATCCTGGATGGCCATTGTCAGTTTGAGTTACGCGTTCAAGCCATTCGATTCGTATGTTGAATTATATCGGCTCGTGTGTCCATCACTGGAAATCCATCCCCCTCTTTGACCCAGGGCTAACGACCAAAACACTACAATGACATGTGCCGGGAAGAGAATTAGAAATGCCAGTGTCCAATAGAATAAGTGTTAAAAGTCAAGCCCAGCAATAATACCTTTTAGTCGACGTAGCCGCAGATTCAGGAGGCGCATGTTGGTGTATTACTAGCGAAAATGCCCCACGAGCTCCTCTGCCACGCCACCGGACGAATGTACCCGTATGTGATGGTCCAGACTGGGAAGAATACAACTTTGACATAAACAACCCGTCCATCAACCCCATCACTGAACCACCCATCATATGCTAGAGCAAGCCCGTCAAACCCTGACCGGCCAATTTGGGCATCTCTCTACGACGTTGGCGAGTACGGAGCTGAGCCATTGAATGCTTTTCTGATGAACGACGAAGACTGGTTCTAGAGCTGTTTGGCTTGACCGGAAAGTCCACAATTCGAGCTGCCTACTGTAAGCTGCAATTGACCAAAGCCCAAATTTCCTGGAGCCTTTAATTAGTTCACATCGACTAGTGAAATACCACGTATATTGACAACTTGAAGTTGGAGTAGATGGTAAACGCGGGCTTTTGAACTTCAACATAATATTGTGAGCAATGTCCTTTCTTAATAGTTGAGCCTTGGTCCCGTTAGAGTAGGTCGTTTGAAATCGGTACCTCCAGGATGACCACGGGCATGTACTTTGCTCTCGACTCCGAAGTTTCGAGACAAGACTGGAAACAAAGATAGCCTAGGTCGGGCCTAGTGGGGAGTCAACCTGACATAGATCGGTGGTATTTCAGAACAAAGAACTGGCTGCCTCGGAACGACTGTCGAAAGGGGTCTCACCGTTTTATTCGGACTGCGTAACCGGGCGCGCCATAGTCTGAGGTGCTCATGATCTCCCCAGACTTGGATATGGTAAGTATAATCAAAACGAGGAACAGAAGGGCTTTCAGCTCAACGATGGGAGGGAAAGAGGAGGTGAAAAATATAATCTATACATTTTGAATTTTCTGTTGGTGTTTAGGTCAAGCGGATTCCCTGGCTGCTACAATGTTGTTTGTTATGAAAAGGGGTTACGGATCCGTAGAGCCCGAGCCCAGGGTTAGGGTTACAGTCAGGAACCCCTACTAGGCGGCCCTTCCGAAAATGGCGGATCCCTCTAAGCTTATCAATAGCACGAGCGCGAACTTCCACAATCTACCTGCGAACTCTTTCATGATAACACGTGATAATCCGATGCCTAATTTACTATTTAATCACCTCCTCGCTCCCATCGTTGAGCTGAAAGCCCTTCTGTTCCTCTTTTGATTATACTTACCTTATCCAAGTCTGGGGAGATCATGAGCACCTCAGACTATGGCGCTGAGCCTGCATCGCACATCGTGGAGCTCGGTGCCATGAACTGTCCTTCGGGGCCGTTCTGGGTGGACTTTTTGATACCAACCTACCTCTTTTTCGCTGTGATCACCGCTTCAGTGGTGACATGGAGATGAAGATTGTGGAAGATTCCCTTTTGCCGTTTTTCGTTCCTAATTACCTACACCCAAGGTTTTTGACTTTTCTTGCGCCTTTAGCCCAGGTTGACAAGATCGGTTGAAGTGATGATCGTCCTGTCAGTTTCCAATGTCACGTAAACGCAAACTTTGCAACGCGAAAGCCTTCCGTCCCGCCATCAACAGGCTCCCATCAAGCCGTCATGTTGTCGATCTTTGCTACTCGACGTTGCTTGCTTGATTTGAGAAGCATGAACAAATGAATGATAGATTAGCCCTTCGTGCAAGCAGATCTCCACCTGTCATCTTTCAGCCGACATGATGGGATCTTGGCCCACTGGCATCCGCCATCATCCCATTTTGGGGCGTGAGCTAGGAACATTTCCGGAGGCCCTGTGAGGCAGCGTACCCCATAGCACTGAAGTCAAACAGTTCAAACCAAGAGAGGTAAACCGAAAAGATGATAGTACAGTCCGGCCGAAAGGGCGAAACCAGCACAAATTTGAGAGGCGATCTACCCTGCTAATTTTGGCCTAATAATTCTGAGACATTTTTTGGACCTTAATGTCTATTTTGCGTGCGAAAATCCGGACGTACATAGGGTTAGGGTTAGGGCTACAGCATAACCCTGACTCGGGACTTGAGGAAACAAAAGGGTTTGAGGCATATGATGATACCTCTTTGCGACGGAGCTGGGCTATGGAGGCAGCTTTCTCATTGGCTACTATATTCTTAGAAAACTGAACATATGGATTAAACTGGCTAGCTTGGCGAGAAAATCCGGCTCAGAAACCCTAAACTAATTCAGATCCATGACCCTGATTGTGGTTTGACTTCTGGGGTCACCAAGCGCTCCTTTAACGTTGCTCATGAAGCTGAACAACTCTGTTTCGATTGTCGCCCACAAAATCTGGATGTCTAAGGCACCTAAAACTGGTGGCCTGGTAGCCCAAGGTAGTATTTACGATAATCTCAATACCGATGGCAGCGAAGGTCATGGCCATTAGAACGTTTGATGTGCATTTGCATCTCACATCTCGGGCATCGATGGTGACTGGATTGGGCCCTAAAATCGGCACAAGGGGCTGGGGTGGGGTGGCGGAAGCCCTTGCAGCTTCAGGTTTCACAGGGCGCCCCTCCAGTGTCGCGCTGGAAGAAAGAATCCTCTCGATTGGAGTCAAAATCACGCATCCCAGGTATCGATGCTGACCGACATCCAGACTCTATCAGCCTCTACTCGTGTTCATAAGTCGGAGCTGTGGCTGGAGGCAAAAAACCGAGGTTTTCTCCGTGAACAGAATCTGCCCGGAGCTGTCAGATGTGACGCGCACGACCTCGGAACGCCGTGAAACTCGACAGACGTGGACATTGACGGAAGTCGGATCGGAAGGCAGAAGTCCGAAAAATTTTCGCAGAAGAAAATTGAGGAAAATGAATCAGAAAGGGATCGGGAATATGTCAGGGTTGATTGATCACAGAGACAAAAGCTCACCTGATGTCGCGTTGGCAGCAGGCTTCACTGCGGTGCTCGACCTGTGACACGCTGCAACCCGTGCTGAATCTCCAGGCTCCGCCTCAGTCAATCACGAAGCAAACGCCAAAACTGCAGATTGCGTTAGCACCCAGGAATTGCCCGGGGTGTGCCGTGCATCCAGCGGCCTCCTCGTAAAATTCCCAGGGCGCCAGAAGGAAATCTGCGAGGTGGTGGCGGCCTCTGCTGAGACGAGAATCCGACGGGGCCGTTGCGCTCTCTGCGCCCCGAGCATAGCCACTCACCACACCCCTCACCTGCTCACCGTCCAATGAGCACCAGGCCACCCGCCGCTCTCTCCTGACACCGCACCGGTGGCGGCCGGCCGACCAGTTCCTGAATGCCTCACAGACTGTGGCGCGAACCCCGGAAAGGCATGAAATCTCATCACATTCCGCTTCGGTTGGCGACCTCAACCACCGCCCCATTCCAAATGACACTTAAAACAGCATCTCCCAAGTCCGGGTAGAACGGACAGCACCAAGATCGGAAGCGTCCTCCATCAATTCACCGCAACCCCGCCCTTCCGACAACCCCAACCCAACCACAAACCACCCGACCCTCCGATGACAGTCAAACCATACCGCGGTGAGCGGCTAATCGCCGAGCTCGCCGTGCAGCGTGTAGCCGGCCTCACCCGCAAAGTCCTCTCCTCTGCCGTCAACAGGCGACGCAACAGCCAAATCGCCAAGAGCGACGCGTCTCCCGTAACCGTCGCAGACTTCGCTGTGCAAGCCCTCCTCATCAGCGCCGTGCACGCCGCCTTTCCCTCCGATGGTTTTGTCGGCGAGGAAGACGCCACCGAACTCCGAGCCGATCCCGAACTCGCCCGCCAAGTCTGGGAAATCGTCTCCACAACACACCTCGACGACCCTGAATGCGAGGCCCTCCTTGCCACACCGCGCTCCATCAACGAAATGTGCGAAATCATCGATCTTGGCGGGCGCGGCGTCGGTGGGCGGAAATCTCGCTTCTGGGCGCTTGATCCTATCGATGGCACCGCATCCTTTATCAAGAACCAGCAATATGCCGTCTCGCTTGCGCTCGTTGAGGGCGGCAGGGAGGTCCTCGGCGTCCTCGGGTGTCCAAACTTACTCCTCGCAACGGACGGGCCTGCGTGCGTACGCGAAACGTGCGTCGACGAGACTGGCATGGGGCTGATGCTCTCCGCTGTGCGCGGGCAAGGCGCACAGGTGCGGCCGATGGGGACGCGCGGGCTGGTGGCGGCGCGGCGCATCGATCGGCGGGTGGCGAGTAAAGGCCACGCCGCCGTAAAGCTGCAAGATCTCCATTTCATTGATTCGTCGCTGAGCGCCGCGACGCTGTCGGAGAAGGTGCACGAGCTGGCCGAGGCCGCAGGCGCGGGATACCCCGGAACGGAGATTTACTCGTCGCTTATGCGATACGCGGCGCTGATTCTCGGGGGGAGGGAGCATGTGCAGGTGCGGTTTCCCGCGACGCGGCGGCCGCCATGGTGTCTTTGGGACCACGTTGGCGCACAGCTGATTTACACCGAGTCGGGCGCGGGCAAGATCACAGATCTGTACGGGCGGCCAGTGGATTTTGGAACGGGGAGGGATTTGGCTGGAAACTACGGGCTTATTGCAGCGGATGAGAGCATCCATGGGAGGATACTGGGGCTGGTGACGGAGATGTTGGAGAAGGATGGGAATGTCAGCCCAGTAGAGGCATAAATATACAGCAATGCATAAAAGGACGAGAGCGGGAGAGCTCTTCACAGGATTGACGTGTACCAAGATACCCTGTTGTTTATGATTGGCATTTACGGATCAACAGTTGCAGTCGCGTACAGGTTCAGTGTCCAGACTTCACTGCACGAAGCCTTTTGAGCGGATCCATTTTCATCTTTGAGGCTGTCACACAGTACCTGGTGTGTTCCAATGTATGCCGTCATAGCTCTCCTACAGCCGAAAATAGCCGACGGACAGAGCGAAAGCGACGGGGATCAGTTGGTGCCCAACCTCCAACCCAAGGCGCTCTCCACCCGGAAGTGAGGGTCTGTGGCATTGAGAGGAAAACAACCTACCTAGCTCAGTATTTCGGAACACTGTTACTGGAGTATGGATTCACCGAACTCGACCAGCGAAGCCAATCCCATCATACCCATCCTAATGGAAATGTTGTCCTTGTCGTCGGGCCGAAGGGGGTGCGACTAAGGGTACATTCGTTACTCCTTCAATCCGCCTCCAAAGTCTTCAACGCCAGTTCGGGACTAATTGGAGTGAAGGTCAGGGGCTCTCTGAAGAATCCCCACGCTCAATTTGTCTCGAGGAGGATGATCCCGAAGCTCTGCGCATTATCTGTTGCGTTATTCGCCACCGCAACGACGTTGTATCGCTTACCCTGCCACCGGAGCAGGTTCTTCAAATCGCGATTGCAGCTGACAAGTACGACCTTGCAGTTGCGCTCACATTCGCCGCTTCTCGGTGGCTAAGGCAGTCATAGACATTCGATATGGTGGAAATGGGCTATCTCATCGCTTTGGCTTTCTTATTCAGCGATATGGACTGTTTTACCAGACATACACTGTGGCTTGTCTCGGAGTACACAGCTCCTTACCGTAACCTATTGGATGACGAGAGAATACGTCAAGCCCTGCCGTCAAAAATGTTCTGTAGTACTGCTCCATTCACTACACCACACACCGAGTTCCGACTGGCCAGGACACGATCGAAGGAAAACTCGAGGTCATGAAGAAAAAGGCGAGCATTTGTCTTGATTGCGTACATGACGAGAATGCGGAGTATTGTAGATTTGAGCATGAGTGAATGGAAGGGGCATAGGGGAGGTGAAAATTGAAGACAAGGTTGCATGGCGAAACAATTATAACGAGGTAGTCCAGGCAGGGTCCAGATGCAGAAAACTGGGAAGCAGTTATTGTAGTAAGAGCATACAAACACACTAGCAACATGGCTAACCTCACCTGTACTCTGACGATACAGTGCTACCCTGGAAAAGCTCTTGACTTGAGACCTGCCAACGCATTTTTACAGATACTCCGAGAACTATGGTACAAAACCCGATTCTCTTCTTCTATTCCGAGCGGCTGCGCCTCCATAGTCGTGACATGGCGATCTCAGTGAACATGCCACTCTTATTTGGCAGTATATCATCGTCGTTGTGCATCGGTAATCTGGCACCACTCGCCAAGGCGCCTGGCCCGACATCTCGGCTTTCCCACTCCCGCTGTTTTGCTATCATGAACTCTCTGAGCGTATGAGCCGAGGCAGCTTTGAGGTTCTTTGGTTTTTGCTTTCCCTTTCCTGCGCGGTGTGACAGGTAGGCGAAAGAGAAGCGGAAGGCGCCGAACAGGACGGTCCTTGCCCACATGCTAAAGGCGATAGCCAGGGCGAGGATGATTACGACGCTCGAAATGGTGACTGTGGCCGGTGGGAGTCAGAAAAGAGTCACCATTAGGGTACAGAAGCGGCTTACACATATAGATCAGCTGAGTGCTGAGGGCCATGTACCCCTCGTTGAACTCTTTGGCGTTCATGCCGAAGAGGGTGGCGAAGAAGGATAGGGGGAGCTGGGTCAAATTAGGCTGCTGCTCGCTGAGAAAGCGACTAGGGGATAACTTACAAAGAAGATGGTGACAACAGTGAATACCACAATTGATCGTCCCTGGAGAACGCTCTCGTCGGCGCGGCGAATCGCAGCTTTGGCCTCGATGATGCCCGACTGCTGCTGCTTCATGTCGAGAAGCTCGCGTAGCTGCACTGCCATCAACACCCATGTCACCAACAATAAAGACCGGAACGTGAGTCATACCTGGCCTCTGGCGTCTGCCTGTCGCTTCTCCAGATTCGCGAGCTCGGTCCTCCGCAGCTTCATCTCGGCGATGAGCGCTACGGCTCTCTCCAACGCCGTCCTGAGACCCTCTTGATCTCGTGTCGGGTCCGAGCTCATAGCTCGCAAGGCTTTCTCAAAGTCACCCATGACCGTGATTTGTTGCGTGAAAATCTCCTGCATGATCTGGAGCTGGTCGATGACATTCTGCGCTTCCATGAGTACCGACCACTCAAACTTGATATTGAGCGACTTTCGGAGCAGCTCTTCGGCTGTTTGCAGCGGGTCCTCGGCGTTCATGCGCTTCACGTCCCGACCAAAACGCTCGTATGCCTCCATCTTTTTCTCAGACTGCGAGACTGTAAATTTCTGGCTTCTAGATCGACGAAGGGTACGAGGTACGTAAGAGGTTGTTACTTACAATATTTGAAATTGCCGAGCCAAAGATGTCAATTACTTCGGGGCGGAGATCCGGCTTTGTCCGATCAAAGAATACCTTGGAACATTCGTCAATAATGATTAACGCAAGATCGTATATTGAGTTGACGTGGCTTTTGTCGATGGTGGCGAGGTTATCGCGGATAGCCCGGTGAACGGCAGATGGATCTGGCTTGTTGCGACCCCATCTTCGAGGGAAGGCAGATATGATCGTGTCTGGCCATTTATGTTAGCTTGCTTCGATTAAGAACCATGTCGTGCCTACTCTCATCCAGAATCCACAACCACAGCTGATCAACCATAACAACCCTGGGCATTGCCTCGGGATCATTCCTTAATCTCGTGCCGCGGTACACGACCTGTTGGCGGTCCCGCTGCGATGTGTCCTCCGATGTCCAGCAGGAATACTGCTCTAGAGTTCGCCTAATATGCAGAGGGGACTGGGTGTACAAGTGATTCCCAATGAGTCGCCAGTCGGCCGCTTCGTCAATGACTTGGTAAAGCTTTGATGCCAGCCAAAGGTACGTCCCGAGCGGTGATTGTGGCCTCCAAGATGGCGACTCTTCATCTCCGTGCCCAACGCCCGGGGGTGCTGAATCGGTACTGTTTAATCTTTGGGCGCGAGCGGCCATAGCTGCCCTTTCAACCACACTCCCCCATGTTCCCCTCCGCTTAGCGGACCGCTCAAGATCGTATTCCTGCTCTTTCAACTGCCTCGTTTTGCGCACCACGTTTGTCATCCTTGCGAGCCGTTTCTCGATTTCCCAATGCAGAAAAGGCATCTGGCGGGGGAAGTTAGAGCAAGAGCGAGTTTCAAAGGAGGTCTTGGGCTCACAAAAAGGACAATATCCTGGGAGCCGTGCGAGGAGTGAGAGTATGTCTCAGTAGGAGCGTCTTCCGGTATACTCTCTTCCTTCAAATCTGGAAAGGTGCTGCTCCATGGCGGAGATGGTACAATGGCGCATCGGGGGCGGATCTGGCGGGAGTGTGGCGGCATATGGGTGTCGACACCGCCGCGCTCCTGACCGTGCCAAAGCTCCCGCTTCAGGAGTCTTTCCGTATTAGACTCGCCTTTTGAGGTGCTGTGCTGGTATAGCCGTCGCTGATATGACTTGCGATGTCCCTCGAACTCGGAACCTTCCTCCCCGTAGTACCTAGAGATGGCGTCCTGGCACGCGTTAGATACATCGTCAACTGCAGGAGCGGCGTCACGAACCTCAACCCATTTCATATTGTTAGCCTGAAGATGGAAGTATCGAAGTTGCTTCTTGTTCCCCGAGCGCTTGAGTGGTGTCTCCTTTTTGGCGTACAGCAGTTTCTGCACAGGAATCTTTTGATGGGGGAAGCGGCCGTGGCAAAGGGGGTGGTCCAGTGTCACGCCACCTTGGCCCTTCTCAAAAACGATGAGCCATCCGTTATAGCCGTAGTTCGCCTCACGTGGATTGTCGTCGATGCTGTCGTCGACGGCCTCAAGCCCGCTGATATAGCTCACAGGTGACATCTGCTGCTGGAAATCGGTGTATACTTGGGACTGCCAAAGCTGCACTTGGGCGAGGATGTTGCGATTCCTGGCTATGAGTAACCTGTAAGACTTATCGGCCTTCGGGGTCTCGCCGTCGAGGCGCACCAGCTCTTCCTTGCATCGCTGGGAGGCCCGCTCCCTCCATCGAATGTGCGCCCTCTCCAACGAGACAGCAAGCGTGTGGTCAGATGGATGGAGCCGGTAGAAGCCAAAGTACTCGCGCAGATACCGAATGCGGCGCAGTTCTTTTCTCACGAGCTCCTTTTCCGGGGCGGTAAAGCTATCGTACAGCTCCTCGCGCTTCGAGAACCGGGCGGCGAGGTACACGGCCCAAACATCGGTGGCTGGCACGGGATCGAAATACTGGTCCTCGCCGTTGTATGGCTGTATCTGCTGCGCGCCCGTCTTCGGCAGGTCGCCCGGGAAGGCGATGCGCACCGCGCCGGGGGACATTGCGAGTCCGGCTCGGGGCCTGGCCGAAATGCAATGATGTGGTGAGGTGCAAGTTCTGGTCCCGGCGCGAAGATGCAATCGGCGCTTTTGATCGGAGTGGCGGCGGGGCCGCATCGTCCATCAGCTCAGTGGTATCGCTCGGAGGCGCCCTGCATGAGGGAGCTGCAAGTCCTGCAAATCATCAGCGCCGGGCGAATCCAGCGATGGTCTGGTGTTCCACAGCGGCGGGGTTGGGATTCCCTTCCGACAGCGCGCCGCCGCCCGCTCGCCCGCGCGACGGCAGAGTTCCATTCCAATGGCGCCCATTTGCGGAACCGCAGTGCCACGTATTGAAGGCATGCAGCAGAAAATTGGGCAGGCTTGCCTCCTTCTGTCGCGCTGCATGCGCCTCGATCCTCATCCCCACGCTTTCCAAGTCTTGGCACTTTCCAGAGGCCTCTTTTTAGCCAAACTTGTCGTTTTCGTGATCCCGATATCATTGTCCACGAGCTAAAGCCAAGCCCCTTTTGTGGCACAAAGCAGAGAAAAAGGGGTGTGGCGATTGCTTTGGCGGTAACCATCCCGCGCCCTGTCCTGCCAGTCGCGGAAGGTGCGACAAAGATGCACGTGACGGCAGCACAATACCAAGAGAGGACAATACCAAATTAATCAGACAGGGTTTCATTGTCCAGGCGTTTAACGCAGTACGACACATCACTATGAACTTCTAGATTATTCTGAGACATGGATGCACCCCAGGAGCTGACATCTCCCAGCACCCGGCTGCTTGCTGAAACGAAATGGACGAAAACCGACGTCAGACGACGGCTGCCATGGCCGAGCAGCTTCTTGAAGTTGGCATCTTGGCACTTAAAGGCTTCATCTTCATGCTTTGGGTGCAGAGCATGGCATCCCCCGTCCAGTTCCTCATCGGAGGGCTGCTCGTTTTGCTTGCGGCGTACCTGTTGAACTCCTATCCCCAAGAATCACAGTCTAGCCAAGCCCGAAGCGCATCCTCTTCCGGAGAGGCATCGCGCAAAATCCGTTCGCTTCCATGAGCAACACAATGAGGAACTGCCTGCCAAGAGGTAATATTTGTATGTTCGCACTTGACGGGCTGTTGTCCTGATGTATCGTATTTATTCGGCAAACTGACTCAGGACAGAAAGCACTTCTGGATATGGCAATACTTCCAGCAGTCTCGGCAAGGACGATGGGCCACTTGCAACTAAATTGCGACTATTTTCCTCCCTCCAGTGCCTTGAGTCTCACTCAGTGTGACTCTACCACGGTAGCCGTCGCCAAGTCCCGCCTCCTCTCGATCTTCACCACAAAGTCGTGGATGATCCAAGTCATCACAGAAGCCACCTTCATGGGCTCGAAGGGGTTGGCAACGGTGACATCAAATTCCCGCAAGAGCTGGGCTCATGGTTAGCCCACAGTACGTAGAGTTCACAGAAAGCCAAAAGGAGCAACATCATACCTCAGCCACCGTTTTGCTTATTTCCATCCACGCAATGACCTTGCCCACGCAGGCAAATTGGCCATGCCCGAAGACCAAGTCTGTCCTTGTCAGCATTGCCTGTCTGCGCCCCTCATCAGTTTCAAACCACCGCTCGGGCCGGAACTCCTCGGCATCATCACCCCAGAACGACTCGAGCCTGCCTATGGTATACATGGTGCTGTTGGTGGCAACCCGCGCGCCGTGTGGAACATGATATCCGCATACGGTATCGCCGCCAGGCGGGGCAGCCTTGTAAAAGTGCGTGCTTTGTAGCGGCGGCATGAGGCGAAGGGCTTCGCGGATGCAGGCCTGCATATACGGCATCTGGCGGATCTCCGAGTCCTTCATCGGCTTACTCAGGAGGCCAGCGGCAGTGGCACCGTCGATTTCCTTTCGTAGGCGTATGTAAGCCGGTGGGTTACTGGAAAGAAAATAGAGGAGCATGGTGATGGTATTGGCCGTTGTGTCAGTTCCGGCGAAGCTGGTTCGGTTGGTCAGCATGATGCACGGGCAGGTATATATTCTTGGGCCACGGCAAGGAGGTCTGCGTACAATTGCACTGCCACTTCTTGAAGTATCTCCTCCTTGGTCAATCCGTTCCTAATGAAAGACTGAACGATATCTCGGCCTTCTTCGGCGCCTGGCTTGAACCGCTCGTCGATGAACGTTCTGGCGTAGCTAGAAGACGCACCATATTAGCCCGGACAATCTACTATGAAGTGGCGTACGATTAGCCGCAGCTTACCTCATGACGGCGCCGGCACCAACGCCATCGCCTTCACGGGGCATGAAGCGGTTCAGCGGCCAGTGGTGCAATATGGCAAAGATGCGCGAATAGTTGCTGAAGATATGCATGATAGGTAGGATCGCCTTGTTGATCTTCAGGAAGTTACCCATATCCTTGTTGTTCTTGAGATAACCCAGGGGCATGCCGTATGCCACCTCGCCGAGCATATCGAGCGTGGCAAAATGGATTTGCGTTCCCACATCGAAGGCCTTACCGGTGTCAGCATACCGTCCTATCGCTTTGAGGAAGCCGGCTGTGCCCCTGTCGACGCTGTCTTCGAAGCTGTCAACTCCCTTTCCAGCATACTGGCAACACATTAGCGGACAATTGCATGCCAATGGAGATTCGGTCTAGGTGAATCACCCACACCGGGTGTTATCTTCCGCTTCTTCTTTCTCCGGAGCTCAGGGTCCAACGTGCTGAAAATACTGTCGATCCCAGGAGTCATGCGGCCTAACAAGTACCACTCATCCTTCCTCCACGGGGACTTGAACGTCTGAATCCGTAGGAGCTCGTCGACGTCGCTGCAGATCAGGTCGCGGGGACCCGTCCGAACCAGCGGACCGTACTTCTTCGTCAACTCTTTGTGGAGCAGATGCACGTCTTGTTTCCAGTGGTGATATGTTGACCAGAGGCTTGTCCAGCCAGCGAGGAACGGGCCGGGGATATGGCGGAGGCGGTTCCACCGTTGTACCCGGGCAACGATACTTCTCAGCAGGAGGAGGGCAAGGATGGCGAACGGCAGCGCGGTGGACAGCTTAGGCGGGGCTTTCGCCCAAGTGGGTGTGAAGGGCTCCAAGTGGGAATACAGCTTGAAGTCTCCGGGCGACGAACTCTGCCCCAGGCTCGTGATGTAGTTGCTGGCACTCGCCGCCATAGCACTGGCAGTCGAAAGGGAAATCATGCTGGCAGTGCTGGGCACCCATCCTGGCGTTGTTGTTGTTGGAGGTGGCAGCCTGGTAGTCTTATACCCGAGCGTCCGCAGGACACGATCAGCCGCCTGCGTCGAGGGATGCTGCCTAGAAATTTAGGTACTTGAGATGGCCACGAAGTCCATCACACGGGCTCATCCCGAATGCCGCCGTGGCAGGGGTGGTGGAATCGATGATAAGGCGAGAGCGATTCGTTGGCTGCCGGTGGACGGCGGGATTCGAGACGAAACGCCTCATTGGGACCCAAGGACACATTGACATGTTGGGGTCAGCAATGTTGCAGCTAGCCTGGGTTAGCACCAAGGTATGAGCCCCTCCCTCACCTTTGTACACGGACGCTGAGGACGCCAACATGTTGCATGGGAGGCTACCCAACTCCCAACACATCAACCCCGCATCTCAAAGAACAGTGTGTTTGCGCGACCGAGTATGGCCTGGCTTGTCACAGTCTAGGCCTTACCCGCAGCGTGAAAGGACTTTTCAGGGTGTAGGAAGGCCTTTTTAGAGTGCGAGAAGGTTGTTCAGAATGCGAGATGGCCTATCAACTCGAACAAACGGCCTGGATCCTTTGATAGTAAGCATCCTACGCATTAGCTGAGGGGACTCTTTGGCTGGAGCCTTCGCAGTCGTACCAGTCCGAAGTTTCCGCACCCTACCCAGGACCTACAAACAGTTACCTACAAACAGTTCAACTTTCATCCCGCGAATACGCGCAGCACAACCGCTCGGCATCTGAAGATTCCTAATGGAGCTATGCAACACCCCACCAGTAGAGCTTAAAAAGGTCAGCGCTAGGTTCATACGCGGCAAGATGCAGCAGTCAGAGCGTAAAGGGGTAGACCGGTCCGGCATCCGAATTGCAGCCGCTTAACATTGTGCTCTGGGCGTATTGGCAGCCCAATCATCATCGCAGAACCCCCTCACTTCAGCGCAGTTCGGACAGCCTTAGGACCGCCCGTTTGTTTCTGCAAGGATCTTTATTATCCTGATGGTGTCATTGTTAGCTTTGTATTCGATCAAAGCCTCGCGTTGAAGTTGACGCACAGTTGTCTCTTCGCTTAGCTTGAAGGATCGGGGGATGCAGACATCACCTGACGGCGGATGGTGGCCGCCAAAAAGAGACCAACCTTCAAAAGCCTGGTAACTTTCTATCTTTGTTCAAGTAAATTCACGGACCAGGATTCAGACACCATCAAGGGGGTACTGAGCGGCTGGTTGGTGGCGGAAGGATCATCAAACAGTACGCTTGCATACTAGTACTCCTTCCTACATGTCAGCGTCAAGATGACCGAACGCTAGGCAACATTCATACACTTAGGTTATATTCAGCAATCACTCAGTGCCAATCCCTCACTCGACCAATCGGCACAGAGGTTGGTAATTACACTACCATTACTGATTCCCAGTGAATGGGAAGTTGGGTGTCTGTCTTAAGCTATCGGATCTGTTCTTGTTACTCTCCATAATCCTTAAGTTGAAGCCAGCACAGTACAAAAGCACCAAATAGAAAGACAACTCGAACGGAAGCACCAAGTAAAACAAACAAAAAGCGTTGCATAAAGCGAAGTCGCAACGAGAGGATGTCGACGAAAAGAAAAGTAAATACAGTTTTATAGGTCATATAGTACGCTGAGCGAAGGACTTTTTGTTCGCGAGCAATCTCCTGCTCCAATTCTCTCTCCTCCTAAATGACAAGCCCAGACTTGTTCACAAAAACTCCAGTCACTCCTTCGGCCTGAGATTGTTTGGCTTCTTTAGTTCCCTACTCCGTGATCCCCACGCCAATTACCACATAGGACGAGATAGTTATCAAGATTTCGTAAACTGAAGACGTCGTCAGTCTCGGAGCCCCGGACTTTGAGTCGGTGCATGAGGGATCATGGCCTTCTTACCCAGTTTTCTGGCCGCTGCCAGTTCGACGGTGGTGCTGGCTGGGGAGATCTCATAGACTTGAACCGCGGCGTCCTGTCAGTAGAGCTGGCGTATCCGTGAGAAGTAACTGGAGGCGAGCCCATAACACTGCCAGAGGTAGATGGAGGCATAGGCCACGAAAAGAGCGACGGCGAAATCACACCGCTGCTCGCGATGCTGACTCCACCCAAAGATCCCTGGCTGTTACGGGGACTGGAAAACGTTGGCGATGGTGATCGGGGGAAGTTGGCTGACATGGGGGATACAACGAAGTCACCGGACCCCCTGTTTTGGGTGGGTGTCTCCGGGCGAGTGTTGGTGAGTGTTAGGTTGAGTACTGGGGGCCCATCGCTCCTCTTCGACACGGGGGTAGCGGTGGGGTTGGGCAGCGTGACCGGGCCTGGTAGAGTGCTCCCGTAGTCGACGCGGCTCTGCCGAAAGCTCTGGCGGAGGCTTTGTCTGATGCTTTGTCGGTTCTGGTTCTGCCCCTTCTCCTCCATGTTCGGCTCGCGATCATCCCAAAACAGAAGATCTGCTCCCATAGAGGAGCGCTTTTTCTCGCTTTTGCTGTATGGCGAGACGTTGAAGGGCGTATATTTGATGAGGATGGTCTGAACTCGACGATGGCGGCGATACTTGTAAACAAGTGCCAATAGAATCAACAGCAACACCGTAAACGCTATGAACGATGTTAATTGCGACGCCAATAGCACGAACAAGGGTACTTACCGATAACTCCACCAACAATAGCAGGGATGGGGCTCGTTGAGGCTCCCTCCGGCTGGCCTCCGTTGTTGCCGTCTGAACTTCCGCCCCCTGGTCCATCACCAGAGCCGCCCGCTCCGGAACCGCCCGTCTTGGAGCCACCTCTCGAAGAGCCACCATCCGCGGTGCGATCCCCGTCATCGACGCCAGAGCCCGACCCTGTAGAGCCAGAGCCAGTTTGTGTGCGGGAGGTCGAGCCAGAGGGGCCCAGTCCGCCGCGTCCAGCGCCGGAGCCAGCTGGGTCATCCACTAAAAGGGTATTCCCAGTAACCTCTAATCCAAGGGGGCTCTTCTTTCCGCCGCTACTGCCGGTGTCCGAACCCGCAGTTGACTTCGTGCCACTTCCCGTACCAGTCGATGTGCCGGCTCCAGTCGTACTGCCAGTTCCAGATCCGGTGCCGGTGCCGGTGCCGGTGCCAGTGCCCGTACCAGACCCAGTACCTGTACCAGCACCTGAGCCAGTACCTGAGCCAGTACCTGAGCCGCCAGTTCCCGTCCCAGCTCCCGCGCCGGATCCCGACCCCGTGTCGCCACCAGAACCTGAGCCCGAGCCGGATCCTGAATCAGTTCCAGACCCCGAACCAGCGCCTGAACCCGAGCCTGAGCCTGAGCCTGAGCCCGAGCCGGTGTCCGGTGCGGGCTGAGCAGGCGCCGGTTGTGCTGGAGCAGGCGCCGGGTTTTGAGCAGGAGGCGTAACAACAACAGGGGTAGTCGTGATTGGAGGAACGGCAGGCACCGTGACTCCCGGTGGCGGCGGGGGAGGCAGCGGGTTGACCACAGGTGCTACCACTGCATTCACCGTGTCTTTGACCGTGTCGACAACTTTCCCGGCCGTGGTCGTGACGGTATCGACGACCTTTGTGGTTGTGTCCGTGATAGTATTGACGACATTTGGGGTTGTGTCCGTAACGGTATTGACGACATTTGGGGTTGTGTCTGTGACGGTATCTACAACCTTGGCTGTTGCGCCTGTGGCCGTGTTGACGACCTTCCCGGCGGTGGTCGTGACGGTATCGACAACCTTTGGGGTTGTGTCCGTGACGGTATTGACGACATTTGGGGTTTTGTCCGTGACGGTATCGACGACATTTGTGGTTGTGTCCGTGACGGTATTGACAGCCTTCGTCGTCGTGTCCGTGACTGTATTGACAACGCCTCCAAGCACATCCCCTAAAAGGTCCCTCTCCAGGCGCAAATCCCTGGCGTTGATATACATCTTTCCTTCCTTCCCGTCGCGAGTCCGGCGGCTGGCTCAAAATCCTAGTCCCAGGTCGTAGTAAGTCACGAGTAGTTACGGCGACATGGCAACGTCCTCGATGTCAGGCACGAAAGAATTGGTGGCTGAGTGCTACGGATTAGATGGTCGACTGTTCCAGATCCAGATATCCCCCTCTGTGCGTGTGGCTGACTGTGCAAGGCTTCCTTTTCGCTGCGAACAAAGAGTGAGTCGAGCAACCAGAGCCAAAAAGAACGAACGGCTCAAGAAGATCAAGGGGCAAGGGCAAAAAAAAAAAAGTCGTGCAACAAGAGAGGGAGGTCAAGCGAGAAGACGGCGAAGCAGGCGAAGGGAACGTACGTGTGCGCGGGCGGATGCTGATCTTTTCCCCCTTTCATGATCGCTTGCAACCCGGCGCAGCGGGTTCTTCAGCGCGTCTTCTGCTTCTGTGGGAGCGTGGCTTGGTTTCCACAGTTGCTGACATGATGACTGGCCCGGTTGGCCAATTTCAAGCCCCGTAGGAGAAAGAAGCAAAGGGAGACAGCGACCCTGGCCCGCGATCCTGGTCTCCATGGTGGTGACATTTGGGGGCGTTCCCAGCCCGCCGTTGAATCATGTTTCGGGAAACGATCGTCGGTCTGTTCCTCGTCGGTTCCTGGCGCGATGCCCGAAGCGGGATTAGCGCGTCCTTCGGACTTCGAGGTCCCCTGCTGTGGTCCCGCGGCGTCCCTGGCGCATCCCTTGGAAGTTCGGTCAAAGCGCTGACCCCGCGGAGCAGCCTGCCATCGATGCGGTGTGCACCGGGCAGTTTCTGCCCACTTCTGCCCACTTTTCCCGTCTTCAAGCTGTCAACAGAGAGCGCCGGCCCGCGAGGTCACACCTGTTCGTCCCCTTTTGTCTCCCGTGTGGCGGTCACTGGCGTCCTGTCCGCTGTTTCAGAGTTGGCATGGTCAGCGGTGCTAAATTTCTGCTGCAGGCATCCCCCAAAGCCCCCACGAGCTAGTGCGCTGACGGAAAAAAACGCATTGATGATGGCATTTGCTGACGACCGCAATCCATTTTTTGCATCGCGATTACAGAACAGGAGGCTTGCATGGTTGTCGAGCAGTCAGAAACGAGGTGTGAAGGAGGAACCTGGGCTGTCGATCATGAGTATTTCAGGGTGGAAGGGCCAGGGCAGGCGAGATACCCACGATGCGGGCTGGGTAGGGAGTGGAGTCTGGCGCAACAATGTCCTTCTCCGATCTCTTCTGCCAGCGGCTATCTTGCTGCCCTATCGTTTTGGGGAGAGATTGTCCTTATCACATCTGCATCTGCATGGCGATTGAAGATCCCCACCAGCCCAGAGAGTTGCTGGCAGCTGCTCGACTGCGCACACGTGCGCGGGGATTTCCCATCACGGCTGTTTCTCGCGGGTTCGCTCATGAACGTACAAGGACTGAGTCGCTCGTGTCTGGCGTGCGCCGTGGAGTTTGCCTGTTTGGATGATGCCACTGCGTTGCCTGAGGGGCAGGGGTGAAGTTTGGGTCGGCCGTTCTTCTGGCCGAGCTGGGAGGCAGGAGAGGGGAAGGAGGCATGGATGATTTTGCTCACGCGTCTTGGCACCTGCAGCTTGTTCAAGGTGAAGACACACCGCTGACCATACACGTGACACGTCTCACGACTCGATGGCTCACGACTCATCAGACTCATCACGTGCTTGCTTATTATGCCTGTGTTGGTCCGAGTTGGCAATCTACCTATAAGCATCCGGCTGACTGCAAGTCCGTATCGCTCTATCAGCCTCTTGCGCTCGGCTTCTTCCCAATTGACGACGAAGTTGCTGTCTTGAACATGGCGCTGATGGAGGGGTCTCTCGTCTCGCCGAATGCGCCAGCAAGAGCGTCCAAAAACAGCGACTTGGTCGGCTCTTCGTACCCAAACCTCACAAGCTCATCTCCCGTTAGATACCACAGCATGGTCAACCCCGGCAGCTGGTCGTCGCGCGGCTCATACTTGAATCGCGTCGCCTCGGCGAAGCCATGCTTTGAAAAGTGATCCGCCAGGTTCGACTCCATCAGCCATCTAAATAGGACGAGACCGTCAGCATCGGATAAACCATCGATCGAGAGCGTTTCGACCACCACGTACTCTGCAAACACCTTGCTCGCGGCGCCGAGAGCCCATTCGCATCGCGGCGCGGGCGCCAGCTTCGTCATGCCGACATGGTTGTTCGTGTCTCGGGCCCATTCATCCCACTGGAGCCAACCGCCGGGCTCTGGTTTGGTCAGCAACTGCACCAGGGTTCAAGAATCGGTGGGACAGTACTCAGCAAGGCCATGGCATGCTCGATGGCTGCTGCCGGGTCATCATGAAGGGGCCGAACAACGGCAAACTGGGCAATATGGACAATATCAAATGTGCCTTGGAGCTCTTCCGGCGGGGTTACCAACGCATCGGCAATGCTCAGCTTCATGTTGTTAGGAAGTATGTGGCCCGGAGGATATTGCTCGTTGCTGATATCGAAGCCATGGACATTGAACCTGAAGTCAGGCATGCCGGCACTCCTCGCCACATCGAAAGCCCAGGCACTGGAAGAAGGTCAGAACCACCTGGTGTTACCTCTGACAAGAAAAGAAGGCTGGACTCACGCGTTTCCCGTACCAATATCGGCAACTTTGAGCTCAACCACGCCATCATCACCGGCGCCGACAGAGGCTCGCAAATCAGCCAGGATGCGTGGGTTGATGACGCTTCCGGTCACATCTTTGAACAGATAGTGCTGGAAGAAAAGTCTACAATGTGACAAAGGGGGTATTAGCGAGTGTCAACTGCCATTGCCACGTCCCGAAGGCATATGGTACTTGCCTGCCGGAGGCTGTGTACCCCGTACGATCAAGCGCGTACGCCGTTTCGGTCTTATGTAAGACCTCAGGGACGGCCTGGGGCTCCCGAGAAAGGGCCTGGTTGCTCTCCGCTGTGGCGGCCATTGTGGTGATAGGATCAGAATTGGGTATTCGTACAGGACTTTGGTTTCATGCGCGATTTATGGTGGCAACCTTTTTCTTCCCCTTCCAAACAAACTGGCCCCGAAACGCCCCTGGCTATATACTCGCAACTGTACCTGCACCTGATCCCACCGGCGTATTTGCCGAAAGGAGAAGCATCTGTGCCACTTGCGCACTGAGACTTCGTCACGCACATGCAGCGGTGCTGGAACTCGCTCGAGTCAGAGCTTGGCTGACCCAAGCGTGGCACAACGTTGTTTTCTCAGACACCCATCTGCTCGCCGGCTGAAGAAACTGGACTAACACCCGACACCAGTAGTTGGGCATAGGTTGTATGCGTCGCTAGCACTTTTGCACGCGTGATGGAAGCGAAGGATTGTTTGCATCATGTACGAGCGCATGGGGCGCCTACCAGTAGTTTTTGACTGGCTAGGACTGCCTTGACTGGCGGCAGAAACTCGCGATTTTCGCTAGAGTTGCATTTTGCCGCGGCACTCAAGATAAGGGTAATGGAGGCCTAAAGGTACCTTCGCAAACCCATCGGGCCGAGAACACCGCGGTTCGGATCGCTAAACCACGTCACACTGGTCGGCTCGGACTTCATATGAAGGGTCCAAAACCCTCAGCCGAGTTGGACGCTGCCGATATGGAGCTATTGGACCCCAGTCCCCGAATCCCGGGCCTTTTCGAACCATAACTGGATAACACCCCGTCTCGGCGCCGAACCGTATGCTTCCAAGTATCTCAAAGCGTTTCATTGCGGCTTTTCCTTCCTAGCTTCAAGTCAAATTCCAAGCGCAGGGGATCCCATCCTTCGACGCCGTGCGCCGGTAGTGATATGCTCGCATCTTTGTCAATGGGCCCAAGGCGCGTCAAGAATACCGTACAGAACGCGACATCCGAGGCAGAGTCCTCATGAGCATCCCGTGCCTGGTTTTTGCACTACTGGGGGCGACGAGATGTTGCATATAGAGCTGTTTGCCCCCCGCAGAGACTACTTCTTACGCGACTCCCGAGTGCTACACAAAGCTACTGAGGGCTTCCAGGACTTTTCACACTTGTGTTTCTGTACTTTTTCTCCTCAGGCCTCATTGTCCCTTGCCAGCTCCTACATCCCGGGGAGGGAGAAAGCAGTCAGCATGGGCAACTATACTCAGACCCAGGCGGACCATGTCGTGGTGCAACAAGTTGCATCGGCCTACGCTGCCATCAAGATCACCGAACTTGGCATCCAACACGTGATCGTGGTCCTGCTGGTCATCTTCCTCACCAACTATGCTAAGGCCATGTGGAAGAAACGCAACTTCCTTCGCTTCTCGGAAGCATCCAAATGCTCTCCGGTCACTCATGCCCCCAACCCCTTTCCCATGCCATGGAGTCTGAACCGTAAGTACGAGATTTACAAGGCATCTCTCCGCGGCGACCTCTTCGACAACCATTTCCGCCGCCAGCACGCAAAATACGGCAATACGCACGCCATCATCTCGCCCCTGTTTGGAAGACAGAAGGGCATCAACACGATTGAGCCAGAGAACTTCAAGGCCGTTCTGGCGACCAAGTTCGACGACTATAAACGCTCCAAGTACCGGCTGATGTCGGCCCAGCCAATGCTCCTCCCCGGCATCCTGACGCTTGACGGCCATGTCTGGTCTCACTGGCGCAGCGTGATCCGTACGCAATTCACTCGCAAGAACTTCGACGCCAACGTCGCTGCCAGTGAACGCCACATGCAGCTGGCCTTCATGGCATTCGGCACTTCCAACGCCGAGGGCTGGTCAGAGGATTTCAACCTCATGGTATGCTCTGCACTTTCTCACCCCTTCCATTCCATATTAATTGTCTGTGCAGGACCATGTCTACCGACTCTCCATGGACACGGTAACAATGTTTCTGTTTGGTCACTCCGCCGAAACCCAAACAGCGAAGCTCATCCGCCTCGGTCTTCTCCCCCCTTCCGCCTCAACCGTCTCCTCGGACCTGGACAACTTCGCCGAGACTTTCATGATCGCCTCCTACTACGTCGGCCACCGTATCAAGCTCTCCAACATGTACTGGCTCCTCGACAGCATAGAGTTCCGCCGCTCTTGTCGCGAGCTGCGGCGCATGGTCGATGCATACGTAACCTCCGTCCGTACCCGCTGCAAAGAAGCCCGTGGCGGCGCGGACGTCGCAGGGGGTGAATGGAAGCCTACCAACGTCATCGAGGAGATGGAGGCCCGCGGAACAGCACAAAGGGACATGGTCGACCAGGCTACCCACCTGCTTGTCGCAGGGATGGATACCTCCTCTGCTTCGTTGGGATGGATATTCGCCATGCTGGCCGCTCACCCAGAGAAGTATGGCAAGTTGAGGGCAGAGGTGGTAGCTAAGTTCGGGACCGAGGAACACAGGTTGGAGGAATTCAACCTCGAGACACTGAAGAGTTGTATGTATCTGCAGTATTGCTTCCAGGAGGTGCTGAGGTTGTTTCCGGCGGGGCCGATCAATGTGAGAGTTGCGGTGCGGGATACGGTGTTGCCTGTTGGGGGCGGGCCGGATGGGAAGGACCCCGTTGCGGTGAAGAAGGGGGCTAGGGTGCAGATGGGGACGTACTTGGCGTAAGTTATCTTCTTTGGTGTTTGGTGGCTGGTAAAAGAAAAAGGTGAAACTAATTTATTCGTGGAACAGACACCGCCGGAAAGATATCTGGGGCGAGGACGCGGATGAATTCCGCCCGGAGCGGTGGGCAGAACGGAGACGGGGATGGGAATTCGTCCCCTTTTCGGGCGGGCCACAGATCTGTCTCGGCCAGGGGTACAGCATGACGCAGGTTTCCTTCTTCATTGCGCGGATTGTCATGCGATATGACAAGATTGAACCTGTCGAGGGGAGCAACAACTTCAAGAGGGGATGGATGTCTGTCCTGACGCCCGCTGAGGGGGTGCACGTGAGGCTGCATTTGGCGCCAGAGAGTAAGCCGCTAGAGATCTAGCAAGGAGTGTGGATTTATCGAGTCTTATTCTCGGTTTCCTCTCAAAAAACGATAGGTACTACCTGAAAGTGGGGCCAGTCTGAGCTATATAGTCTATCCCCTCGGGGTAGAATCTCAGCGTAGTGTGGAATAGGCATCAGGCACGTCCTGATAACCTAGCGGTAGTGCCGGCTGAGCTCCTTTCGAGGACGTTGGATGGTGACGCTACGCGTTCATTCCCGGTTGTTCCAACTGCGCTGCGGGCGTTTTTTTCAAGCTCTGCTATGGGGCTTATGGCGTTCCCCTATACTTTTTTTTACCCCTTAAAACGCCACATCGCTGTCCTTTAGCGACAAGATTTCAAGTACGTCCCACATACCTAGTTTGTGCGCAGAGGGTTATGCTAAGACTTTGAACGCCTCCCGCTTAGTTGTTGACATGGCTAAAAGGTAGGTTGTATCAAAACTCTGTCTTTCAACATGAATTGTCTGGAAAGCTTGGTGGAAAGTTTCAGCGAAATATCTTTGCTCAGGAAAACATAAAATGCGGTCTCTCCATCGGATCTTTCCTCTCCCATCCTTTCTCTTTCCATGCGCATTTATTACCTGTCGACCTCACCTACTCACCCACGTACACACAAAGACGAAGCAAAGGCAAAGAAATGTGGTCTTTATTCAGTTCAGATTCCAAGCCCTCGAGGATTGCCGCATGGATCTCCGACTGTCGTTCCTAAGGAGACGACACGATTCTTGGTTTCCGTCGCGATCAACTACCTCTATAGTCACACCCGACACTTTTTTCTGGCCAAGTCCGTATTAGTCGCAGATCCTGAGCAAGAGGTGAGCCGCCCTGAGGGCCGCCTGAGCCGAGGTGAGTCCCGGCTATACTTGCCATGACCATAAGTGGGCCGGCGTGGTTGCAGGAACGATCCTCGGCCCAATTTTGGGACAATGGCCTCCCTGCACGTAACGGTCGCTTTCGCCGTTCAACTGCCGTTTTCTCTTTTCCATCCGAGAACTCACCGTTGCGCTCAATTGAAACTTCCAATTGTATGCGCTTTATCAAACTACCTAGTACAGACACTGCGTTTACAAGGCAAATGAGCCAGGAAAGTGATATCGCTAGGAATGGAGTGGAAGAAAGGTAACAAGTGGCCGTGACTTTGTGAGCCAGCAAAGAAGAGGATTGCAGAAACAGCGCGGTAGATTGACCGTCAGGGAATTACGATTTTGTCATTCTACGGCGTACTTTGCGGTAGAGGACTTATGCTCGAATAGGTGAAGCCCCATCTCGTGGCACACGAGGGCAGAGAGTCCCAATCTCGGAAGTAACATCAAAATGCATCTTACCGTTTCTTCAGGGTCAGCATCTCCTTGCACAAGCGGGGCGTATTGAGTTGTGAGCAGTGCGGAAAGACGGAAGGATCAGGAATATTACGTCCTACAGAAGCTCCTTTGCGCAGGCCATCTGCCCCTAGAACAGCACCCTTGTCGTGTCTCCTGATCTTGGATCCAGACGTATATGCCGGTGAAAGTGACGCTCGGAGCTGACTTACTCTGCTGACGCGTTCCATCCAGTATGACTGTCCTCACAGCTCATAGATGGCAATAGCATCAAGCTAATTGGCCCTTGTACGAGTGAATCCTCCAAGCCATCCACACATTTGGAAGAGCCGATACGTGTCTCGGTTGGAAAGGGTTCGTATTGCGGTCATGCTACCTGTCTCCGTATCAGGCCACATTAAGCAAATCCTGTAGGGCGGACATACCAACCAATGGGGCTCCTTTCCAGGGGCGCTCATCAGCTAGCTAGCCACAGGAATAACGTATCATTGAGTCGGCGTGTTCTAAGGAGACCTTGTCTATGCGTGGCGGAATTTCCATCTGGAGGCGGAGCAGCTGCGAAGTTTCACATACCAGACCAGCCCGGTGTCTGGGTCTACGGCAAGATGCTGATCCTCACATCCAGGCTGTATCAAGGATTGCGGACTTAGCATTACATGGACCACTCATGTGAGAAGTGTTTGACTTCCTGTGAAACGCGTGTACAATGTCGTCACCCACCTCGGATTATTATCTCATATAAGTAACACCGTGACTTTTTTATGGTAATTTCCGGGATATACTCATCTTCTCCATCTCATTGGAACTCATGGTGCCGCAATCTAAAGGTCGAACAGCGACACTTGGCGGAGCCCCATCTCACTTTTCAAGCCCTGGAGCCGGTCTTATCCCATTGACGCGTCTACATGTGGAGCATCACAGTTACACTGGGGGAAGTTTGACAAGCCCTTATCCAACCGACAAAAACCACGGCCCCAGCCTCACGACCTAGCCGCAGACATGCTTAAACCCGCCCGACCAGTACTGTAGGCATACTACCGCACAGCTGCCATCCGGAGATTCCGGTACGTTCCTCGGTTTTATATTAACCGTCCTTAATAAGATACGGACACGTCAGCGGTGACGTTATTCGTAAAATCTGATTCGTTTGGCGTATATTATGGTGTATGCGTTTAAGCTTATGTAGTAGGGCGAAGTAAGGAAAAGGGCGGAGGAGAAAAAGTCCTCGATGCCAGTCCGCTCTTTACTTGATTTGAAGCTTTGAGTATCTCATTGCTCACTCTAAGAATGATTGCCTCGTCTGAATTACTTCAATCATTGAAGGTGTGACAGGGGAATTCGAGGTTTAGAACGAAGAGCGCTGGTCGCCGCCCAACAGGACATCTCTTGCAGTCTTAGGACCTATCTCAGATCAAGTCTTTGTCCAAATGACTCATTCCCGACGAGTGACGCGCAATCCTTCTTAATGGTCCTTGATGCCAGCTTTCCACTCCTTTGATCCTCGGCCTACCGTTGGCCCCTGATGGACACTTCAGCTTACGCGGGCATTTGACACGTCACGGAAGGTCACTCTCCAATACCTGATTGCAGGAGAAAGTTGAAAAGTAAAAGCGGCCACGTCAGCAATCAGGGCCCCTGGCGTGTTAGGAAGCCTGAGCCACCACGGTTACGTTCACTCGATCCTGTGAATGGATTTATAAGGATACAGTTCCCTGGCATACCAGAGAGAATTACACTTCAATCATTCTTAGCACAGTTGCAGTGCCGTATTTCTGAAAAGCCAGAGATATTCCTGCCTTGCCAGTCTTTAGAATGCTCCCTCAAAGTCCAGCGGCCACTTGTAACAGACCGACCTAGTGTTGAAGAAACTGCGCCGTCATACCATGAGACCACTTATTCTATAGGGTAACAATCTTATTGGCGGTCAACTTTGAAGGCGGCGGAGTGGGAAAGCGGTGAAGTGGGAAAGCGGTGAAGTGGGAAAGCGGTGAAGTGGAGAAACGGTGAGTTTAGGCAAGTGGTGAACTCTCGGGCAGCGGGGACAAACTAATACGAGTTTTTCCCAGGCAACTTTCAGTCTCAATCTCTATCATGAGGGGGTTGATAAGCGTGCGAAACGGTGCCGCAGCAAGTGAGCAGTTTAGGCAGGCGGTGAAGCCATACATAGGCTGTGAGCTCTTCCTAGGCGGTAAGACAAATTTATCCGGTAGCTTAACCTGGAGTCCAGCTCTGGTCCGCGCTTAATTCATGAACCGATTCCTCGGCGGTATGACAAAAGCCTGGGGAGCGCCTGAAAGCGGTGAGCCTGAAAACGGCGAGCTATGCAACTTAGGTAAGCGGTGTACTCTCAGGCGGTGAGGACAAATTTACCCGGTCGCCAACTCAGAGCCCAGATATGGCCCCGGCTTTGGAGCCGATTTCCCGGCCCATGACGAATGAATTAGAGCGGGACAGTTTTTGGTAACTTGGTGGCCCGAAACATGGGCTTTGCGCCATTAGTTCAAATGGTAACTGACTCCCACCAATCTGTACTCTTTACCAGACTCATCAAAGCAATTTTTTATCGCTAAGATGACATCAACGAGACGAAGCAATGTTGAAAGACGGCAGGGAAGGGATGAGTGCCGTGAGAAGCTTTCAGAACATATTCGTATGGATATAACTCCTCAGTCCCAATACTTTGCTAACATTAGCCAGGCCAGAGGTTGGGCATTAAAATAGAGCCCACAGAAGTTCGTCTTAAGCCTCGAATAAAAGACCCATATGCTTGGAAAGTTCTACCTGGCCAAGAGGAGTTTTTCTCTGGGATATTTGCTACAAACTTGAGCAACCATTCTATTAGCACATACCGAATCCTCTGCCGAGAGGTTGGAAAAAGCTTCGAAGCTGTCCCCTCTGGTCCGGACTTTCCAATATCAGATGCTGTTACCCCTGTAGGTGAAGCTTTCCGTTACCTTTTGCGGTATGATTGACGTTGTATAGCTATCCTCCTCAGAACCCAGTTTTCGAACAACGATCGAGAAGCTTAAAGAAGAAAACTCGAAACTCTTTCAAGAAATTCATCATCTAAGGATCAATAACATTATAGAATCAAAACGAAGAGAGCTTCTCGATGTAGAAAACCACTGGCTTCACTTCACTAAGCTGCAACTTCAATCAAAAATACAAAACTACTCGGATAATGTGACTACTCGGATAATGTGACTACTCGGATAATGTGACTACTCGGATAATGTGGACTATCTTAGGGGCACTATGTCGAAATATATCCTCGGGCTAGATAAGTTAATGCCTATGTTAGAGGAATTGAGAAAAGAGGTGTTGCTAGACGAGACTCCTAGCATAAAGATGTACAATAATTAAATGTATAAGAATTTATCTGCTAACAATATAGAATTAAGGTAGCTGGTATGCTTTCGCCATTACTGCGAACTTTACCAAAATTCTTGAACGATATCTCGACTATCGGCTTATTGACTAAAAGGATTTTCTCGCGGAGGATCTTCCGGGGAGGTTAACGCCGGCCGACGGTACCGAGGGGGTGCTTGCTGGCTCGCCAACAGCGCCAGCAGGCGCGAACAGGAGAAAACCGGAGTGCCAAGATGGTGGGGGCAGCTCTTATTACAAGAGCGACGACAAGGACGGCAGGAGAACCAGTGTGTGAGGCTTAAAGACACCCCCAAGGTGAAGAACAAGGCTGTAGCTGCGCCGGTCCATGCCGGTGACTTGCAACCCGACCTTCCGCTCCAGTGACACACTGTTACATTTTACTTTGATCCTTGGAGCCAAGAGGGAATGACAGCATTGTCATCGTGGCGCGGCCCCAATATCGTCGGTTTCCCGGGGTTGCAGGTGATGTTCGTTGGATAAAACCCCAGCAAAGTCCAGATGAAGTGGACATCTACACTGTGCGTCTGCGCTGCTATACTATAGTTCCCATTTAGTTTGTCGGACCTTAATATTAACTATATTCAGGGGCACTTAAAACCATATTCCAGATCTTAATCTTTGCGTTCCCAACACCAATCACCTTAGTACCCATAAGCCCTTGTGGGATGGCCATTCTGATTTGGCGTTGATGTTGTAGGGCTAAAGAACGGAATTGGCTGATTCAGATGATGGGTGCCATAACATGTCACGCCACATCGCCAACAAAGTCCAGCATCACAAAAAGCAATTCCATCCCACATAAGATCGCCGATTGTTAAAAATTAAACTTAAATCCATGTAGCCGTCTCTCCCTCTCAAAAATTTCATTCTCTTGCCATAGTCACGAGTAGCAAAAATCCGCCCGGCATGGCTTCTTCCTCTCTGATATACCCAATGCCTCCGCTGCCGAACAAGAGAGCGCAAGGAATCGTAGGCGCAGACCTTATCGTCACCTACCACTCCAACTTGGCTTAATGTGAGATTCTCCCGTCTAGCTCGCGCTATATCACTGCGGGGAACTTCAAGGCCGGGACCTTCCTTCTCTTCAACCAGCCTGGCTTTATTCTTGACCTCTATCCGCGCCTCCTCAGCACCGAAGATGAAGAGAGCTCCGGCATTCCATTACTGCTCTCTATGTTTAACGATGGAGTACGAACAGCGGCCTTGAGGACGGCTGGGAGGGGAAGTGGTTCACTATCGTTGCCCGAGTTTACCCGAGCAAACTCACCTTTCACGGCGTACGCCTAGATGGATGGGAGACAGATGAAACTCAGTTCGTTCAAGTTGCGCTGGCGCTGCCGAGAGACGGCGGCTTGACCCCGTACATCCTTCTGCTCGCCCTGAGCTGTCGTTGATTGCTAGTACTTACAATCGTGTAGTATTATCCCCCGCGTTCTTTCCGGCAACGACGAGAGTGTCCCCTGGCCTAGCTCCTCAGCGCATGCGTCCTTCGCCGACCCTGTCGATCTAGACACATTCCATATCAAGGAGGATATCTGGCCCGAGGCGCTGAGCAAGACTGCAGTATTTATCAAGCTAGGCTCCTACTTGCTGCCAGAGAGCGAACGCCCTCCCCACAAAGGCGTGCACGTATGCCACGTGGTCCTCCTCTTTTCTCTAGAGCAACAACCGTGGAGCTCTCTGCTCGGCTGGATGCGACAAGCCGCAAACCCCTTCCCCAGAGGTTCGTGGACAGAAGGAGCCTCCGCCGAAGAAGGCCGCGTCCCCAACATTGGGCACTACCAAATATTCGCAACGCGAGCCGACTGAGCCACTGGCCTCCGCTGGAGCAGAGCAAGGACCGCTAGACACCACGACAACTGATGCGGACCTAATGATATTACCTAGCTCGAGTGCGTCTCGTTCCTTCCAACCCCCTCAACTCCGCTAACAGTCCATCCAGGCAGCGATGTTACGGAACATGGCTCAGATGCAGAGCAGTTGTTAGACGATCAACTTGCCTCCACCAGTGCTACCGCAACACTTAAGAGGGAGGCACCAGGCTCTTTTGGGTCGAGTAGAAGCAAGAGGACTACAGCAGGGAAAAAGAAAGCTCAGTTGTACGACTAGACATTTTTCCACATCTCCTATATCAAGTACGCGAGAACATCCTCCTTGCTCAGCCTAGGCTCGAATTCCGGGATCTCGTCTCGCTCAGAAACATCATATGTGGTTATTTACGGTCTGGTAGACCTACCCCATGTTCTTCCCTTACTGCGCAACATCAGGCCAGAACACAATTTTGCCTTTTGGAGATTCCCGATATACTGTGTTTCTTGTACAGTGAGATTAATATCCCTACTGTACCGCAGTCGAAACAGCCAACAACAGCCATAGCAGCCACAGCAGCCACAACGAGGCTTAAATGACATCCAAACCACGATAGTCACGTGCGCAGCTCACTCGCCTTTTTGCACTTGCTCCGACACGTGCTTCTACATGATTCCTGCTTCGGCTTTGCGTTTACGTTCGAAACAACACCAAAACTCTCCAGCACTGGCTTGGCATTCCTCTTGTCACCCAGCTCAGCATGCCCCTCTGCTCGTACATTCAGCATGCATTTCCCACGCGCTCGTACAAAATTCTCACCTTACCTCAAGCAAGGCAATTTCTGCGTTGTCTCGGTCGCGTACTGGCGGGACATTATTTTGGAGAGTCCCTATCGCATGATGGGAATAAAGGGGTTGAGGCTGGATGGTCGTGGGGGTAACTGACGGTGGATCATACGTTTTGCTCGCCTAGAGTCTTGAGAGAGGTTGGGCGATGAATGGATGATGAAGCATGATGGGGTCGGTCCAATCAGAATCCTAACTTGATTGGTGCCTGGCTAACTCCACCATTCGTCTTCCCATAGGCTTAGACGAACCCGTCAGCGTGCCTGCCAGAGTGTTCTCATCGCCTCGCCGCTGTTGACAGTCCACAAGAGCGGGCTCCAACGAGGTAAAGGTTCTGGGCAGGCTCGCAACGCTCTTTTCCTGAAGGCATCAGCTGCCAAGAGCTGGGAATTATTCGTCGGTCGCGGCGGCTAGGCCTCGGGCGAAGTCTTACCCCACTCCTGGTGATTAGGGACTTTTCCACGACTATCTGGCTCTCCGCTGAGCTGTGGCAGGGTACCGATCATGTCGCTCATCTTGTTGTCTTATACCGTGTATTCTCAGCGCCCTTAAGAGGATAAGGTTATATATTTATGAAGGGCGAATATTTTTAATTACTGTTTCAAGCTTACGTAGTAGTATTAATAGTGTAAAAGGTAATGAAGAAGGTACAAACTCCGCAGAAAGGGTCTGAGCTTGCTGTAATCTTACTGAGGATTTCAGACTAAAGTCTGTTTGAGGTTGCACATTAGAAGCAGTGGTAACTTGGCAGGTCATGTGGAGTTGTCACTTGTCAGCCGTAGCCTGTCCCATACTTCTTTATTTGATGCAGTCATACTTAAGTTTATTCACCGCCCAGGTTCATGGTGTTGTCTTCAGATGCACTTTCGTTGACCTTGAAGGCCTTATGGCCGTGTTAACTTCAAACACTGAAGTGTTGTTTTCACGGTCTTTCAAGGGCAGTTCCATGGTGTGTAGCACTAATTCTTGGCTGCATTCAATGATACCTGAACTTTATGCAAGGCAGCCACACATGGTCAAATCGCAGGCATGATTGGCTGCTAAATGTCGCATCATGCACTTCTGAGCACAACTACACAGCCCCGATAGACCTGATGATCTGACCTCTCAAAGGTTTGACATTTTTTTCCCCTCACGTCGCTCTTTCCAGCGAGAAGGAATTTCTTCCACCCTCCAGTTTCTGGGACCCGAAACTGATTCCAGCGGCTCTGAGATGTCCGAGCAACCTCCTTCCACCGCGCCATCCGGGCCACCGCTCCGAAGATCCAGCAGACTTGGGGGAGTGCGCAAATCCGTCCCGAAGCCCCCCCAACGCCGTAATAATAAACAACGCAGCATCGCGGAAAAACTCCCCGCAGGCGCCGAGTCTATGAACCGCTCGATAACAATGGGCAATTCGTCAGACTGTTCAGAATCTTGCCTGACAGCGGACCCCTGAAGCTTGAGCTGCGCGCTTTTTGCCTCGAATCGGACGATTGCCCACCTTTCGCCTCCCTCTCGTACATGTGGGGAAAAGACACTCTCAAAGAAGTCTTAATTGACGGCCACTCGACCAGCATCACGCGAAACGCTTTTCTGTTCCTCGATGCTTTGCGGCAACACCAGGAGCGACGGATCGCGGTGGGCAAAAAGGGGCTGCCACGGTCTTACCCGAGTTATATTCCTTGTCCAGTGGGCGAGGCAAGGCCATCCGGACACCTCGAGTGGATTTGGATGGACAGCATCTGCATTAACCAGTCGGATCCCAATGAGCGAAACCACCAGGTCCGGCTGATGCAAAAGATATACGGTCTAGCTGATCATGTGCTCTTCCACATCGGGGAGAGCGCAACGGAGGCCCAGGAAGCGCTCAACGGGTCTACCCGGGAGAACAACAGAAATCTTTGGGAAAGGTGGTCGAGGATAGGCTGGCCAAAACAAATCCTGATTAAGGTGGTGGAAACGATCACCTGCTCCAAATACTGGAATCGACTGTGGATCGTTCAGGAGCTGGTGTTGGGGCGCCAAGTTTCCTTCGTCACCGACGATTGCATGGTTCCACTCCCTGAACTCGAAGAGTCGCCTTCACGGTTCGGTACCATGTCCGACATCTCCAACGCTCGATCGCGTTGGCATAGCAATGCGCAAACTGGCGGATCGCCCAGGGGTTCGAGGTTGGCAAGTCTGCTGTGGGATTATCGAAAACACCAGTGCAAGGTTTTGGTTGACCGCGTCTATGGGCTCTTAGGAATTTGCTGCGAGGACATTCCAATCGACTACAGCCTATCACCCCGGGAGCTTTCCCTCTCCATCTTGGTGCAGCTCATTCCAAAAGAGCACAACCATCTCAACGGCTCAACCCGAATCAGCTCCCTCATTGAAGCCCTCGAGCACGCCCTAGGATGTGCCCTAACACAGGAGGACTACATGGCCTTGTCCCTCCGCTTGAAGAGTCAACACGAACACGCCTGTTCGTCAGCGGGAGAGGGCAGCGGTCTTTGGTGGTATTGCGATGACGACAGACTCCTGGCTGAGAGGTTAAAGTTCCAGTTTTCCTGGAACATGGACTACGATTCTACCCAGGAAGGGGGACGAATAAGGACTCAAGGAGCTTCATCGTTGGGGTTCCAGGTGGCTATGAAATATCGGCTTCGCGATGGATCTTCGCGATGGATGAGATCTTGACAAAGTTACTTGGCTATAATAAATCGGACGATCAGAGTTTTTGTATACTGATTGAGAATACACAAGGATGGTATAATAAACTCTTTGGGTGCCACGGTGCTGTTGGATACACCTCTTGATTTCCAAACAGCCCAACCTTCAGGGCCTCCATGTATTACAGGATCACCATCCGTCTATATCACCATCACCATCACCCCTCCTCTCTATCACCGGCCAAACCCAACACTTTCTAACCCTCGGCTCCATATATATTTCTTACCTCACGCCTCATTACCATGCCACTTAACCACTTCCATCATCTCCCCATTACAGCCCCTCACACTCCATATATTCCTCTCCGTCAACTCCTCCAGTTCAGACTCGACCAGCGTGGGAAGAGGCATTATAACAAGCGATCTTAAGGACCCTTTGACTTCCCAGAGCAAAGTGATCGACGGTACCGCCGCCGTATCGTCACTCTAGTTTAGACACTTGCAGCTCCTCATTACATTACACATCTGCGTGCTCGCTTACGCTGGTCCAAGACGAAACCACTTCGCCGTCATCTCGCCCCCATCTGAGAACCACTGCCGATCGCCCCAGTTGTATTCCGTCCCAATCTCAATCAGCGCATGGATGACGGTCCCATTTGGCCCCAGCCCAAACACGGCAATTTCTCCTTCTCTTGTGACAGTCACCCTCGGCGCGCTGTTAAAATGTCCTCCAAGATTCTCCCACTCGGTACCCCAAGTCCTGCCTATCCTCGCCTTGTGCCACAACCTCGCGTCCGTCCCAACGGCAAAGATATCCACCCTCTCCTCCCCCGTCCAGACCCCTGCAACAGTCGACATAAACTTCCCTCCCAAATCTATCTCTCCTCCAACAACCTCGCCCTGACCCGCCTTCCACTCCCTCCACCTAACCCCTCCATCCTCCCCAACCCCAAGAAACTCGGAGCTCTCCAAGCCCACAAGAACAGTCGGATCCCCTCGAAACCTCCCCATC
>Ga0247780_1000078_pt1 | contig 89322 bp, 96 predicted proteins | sample UWRJL079202R5_FD_179927 | JGI IMG/M metagenome (GOLD analysis project Ga0247780, IMG submission 179927) | Plant litter microbial communities from Arlington Agricultural Research Station in Wisconsin, United States - UWRJ-L079-202R-5 | ecosystem: Environmental > Terrestrial > Plant litter >...
TCTGAACTTTCTGATTCAGAATCTTCAGTTTCTGAGGAATTTGAAGATTCTGACGAAATTCGGCCCACCTCTTTCTAAGCCTTATGAATCTTCTCGATATCCACAAATACAGAATTCGGATCCGGAACCACCTTCTTCCTTTTACTAGGCATCAACCTCTTAACAGTGGCTTCCAGCTGTTCGATTTTTCGTCTCTGCATAGCTAATTGGAAGTCCTTTTCATCAAAGGCCTTTTCAATCTTCCGAAACAAAAACCTCTCCGTTAGAGTGGGTTGGCCTAAGGGCCTTAAAAGGGCCTTCAGCTTCTTAACCTTCTTAGGGGTCAAAATCCGGGGGCACATGTAACTATAGTCTTCCAATTTGGCCCTATGGGGAGTCAGGGGCTTTATAGTGGCGCTAGAGTTGTTTTATAGCTTAAAGGCCTTATTGTTTTCCACTAAATGCCAGCTTATTAATAGCTTGCTTATATTAACTAACCATAACCCTCCAGCCTTCTAACCACTCTGAATATTCCAATTTAAAAGCCTAACCCTTTGTGCCTAAGAATAACACTTTAGAAAGATTCTTTTACCGGCTACAGATGATTCCTCCAGTCCTTCACATTGTTAAGCGTTAACTAGGTTCCGATACGTATTCTTTAACAAGCTAAATATACTTAAATCTAATAGTTACAGCATGTGGAAGTAATACGCTAGTAAATAAAGGAGCTGGATCTTATTACTGAAACATTACCATATAAACTTATGCGTTATATAGCTGTGGTAACCGTTAAGAATAAGAAGGTGGCGTTAGTTGGGATCTAAGGGGGTTATTAGGGGGATGAATTTTTTAACTAGCCATTTAAGGCCGATTTCATTAATGGTCCACCCCTTTTACGTAGTTAAAAAATGCCAGCCTTTATAAGGACCTTTAACCTTTAAAAACTACTGTTATTACATAAAAGCCCCCTTATAAATAACGACTAGATCGAGTAATACCCCTAAGGCAGAGATGCACTCGATAAAACTAATCTAGGTGCGCGAATTTAGCTTTTTCAATATAACTGAACGCCTTTTAGCACTTTTAATAACGTAGCCATTACTCCCCAGGCCCTCTATTAGGCCGGCTTCATCCATATTCCACCTGTGTTCGGGTGGAATCTTTTAAATAGCTGGAATTTAAAGGTAGTTAAACCATTTGTGAATAACCTCCCCTATAACTACTTTCACACGCGCAGCATCTATCCTCCGTGGCCTCTAAGTCTTGATAACTGGGTGCCTGTTAATAAAATATCAAACCCAGCGTTTTCCAATACAGTAGGAGTCTCCTCACTTAACAGAAATTCTGGTGGCCAGCTCTCGAATCGTTACGTGTGAAGGGGGGTCGCTAAGGTCGTTCTGAAAAAGAATCCACTTGGCTAAAAGGTCCTCCTGAGGTATAGAAAGCCTCTGGTAGTCTTGGTGTGCCACTGCGTGTGGAAGGTGGCCAGCCAATCGGCCTCGGAGGGTAGTGTACGGAATGGCATACCGTCGTGCAGCCTTTCGAATTGGTAGACCTGCTTTAACGGCTGCGCAGGCCGTGCGCATGTCAAATTCAGTCCACTGCATCTCCAATGGCTGCTTTTACTACGTGGAAAGAATGGAAAAGGTTGTATTTGAAATGGGAGAGAAATTAAGGTTTGTCAGAGGGGGTTAAAATAGCGGTGAGATTGGACACGGTGGTCGAAAACAGGGGTGGTCAAAAAGTGGGCCCCCGGACTTAGTAGCAAACATCCCCATCCTCGCGTCATGTATATCAAATGAGTCACGCCCAACCTTCACAACGTATTATATCCCAGATCCGAGTGACTAGACGGTGCACCTTCGGGTGGCGCGGTAACAGCCACTCGAATCGACTATAACAGTTTGAAGCCATCGATGCGTAAAGAACACAATGTCTCCTCACGCAGCAAACGTCATGGCTTCTGTAAGTTAGCATCACAACAATAAACTGACCAGACGGACAAGTTCTCCCGGAAGAGTCCCTAATATCAGACAATCCTCCGCACAGCGACTGTCTGTGAGTATCAACTGCTCCAGCACAAGCATCCTTAATGTTCTAACCTCTAATGGGAAGAATTACAGGTCTCTAATGACAGGACCAGAGGCAGAGACGCCGAGCGACATTCCGCACTACTATGCGTTTCCGTGTTAGGCAAGAGGAGACGTGAGGTATCAGACGACAGAAGCGAGAGCAACACAGGCAAGAGCAGTAGCAGCTCAGCCCCTAAGCGTCAGTGTCGGGCGCCATTTAATATCAAGTCGCAAACCATTAACACTAATAAGCTCTGCGACGAGTGTTCAGAAATATGTTGGGACAATATCGAGCGGATCGTTAAGGAAAGGCTGCGCTTCACATGGAAAGGCCGGCCGGTCGCCGATGTGGGACGGCGCTTCCGAAAGCTGGACCCCGACCCCAACAAAACCTGTATGCTCTGCCGCCAGCTGCACGCTCCCTGGATAGAGAAATTTCTCGAGCGTCGGCGTTGGATTGAGCGCAAGGTGATTGAGGATATCGGAGACCGAATCCACGTCTTCCCTAATCTGCGATACGTCCACCACGTCAGCGATTTTCAGGCGGGGAGGAATGCGCTCCGAGCCCACGAAGCGCCATATCACATTGCCGTCGTCCCCATCGCCCCTAGGTGGAGAGAGGGATTGAAAGAACACATCGCCGCTAGGGGCCTGGTTGTGGTCTTGCCCGACGGTCGTCGGGAGTCAAACATCTTCCAACCCCAGCCAATCCCCGAAAAGTTTGACGGAAAACAGGTCCTCTCCTGGTTGAAGACGTGCAAGCGCCACCGTAGCCACTGCAACCCGAAACCACCAGATGTGAAAGGGATGAGAGTCATTGACTGCAAATCTGAGCATCTAACCATTCGAGACTACGAACCCGGCAACAAGTACGTAGCCCTGAGCTACGTCTGGGGGCAATCTGGAAGCACGGGTCCAACCAAAGCCGCTGTACCAAGGGGCACCACCAAGCGCACCGTGCTGAAGCTCCCAGAAGACATCCCACTGACCATTCGAGATGCGATCGAGGTGACCAAAGCCCTACGATACCGTTACCTCTGGGTAGACAAGTATTGCAGAGATTAAAACAACCGGGAGGAGCAACTTGAGCAGTTCAGCCGTATGGGAGACATCTATGCCGGCTCGCAGGTGGCCATATTCGCCCTCGGAGATGATTCCAATGCCGGGCTCCCGGGTGTGAGCTCAACGCCCCGGCTGGGCCAGGAAGAGAGTCGCAGCGGCCCGTTCCGATTCATATCAACCATGCCGGACCCGCACGAGTCTATCAAACGGACCAAATGGTCGACCCGAGGCTGGACCTACCAGGAAGGGCTCTTTTCGACACGCCGTCTCTTCTTCACCGACCACCAGGTCTACTTTGAGTGCAACGCCATGAACGAGGCCGAGTCCTTCAAGAGCAACCTCGACATCATCCACACCAGAAACGGCCAGCGGTTCCGAGCCTACCATCGCGCAGGGCAGTTTGTGTGCGGGAACTCGACCCCGTACTCGCACCTCGACGTGCGGCACAACAAGGCCAACCACCGCAAGATCGACATGATCCGCCGGTGCCAGCACCAGATTGCGCAGTACACCCGGCGCGAGCTGACCAACAAAGACGACGTGCTCAACGCCTTTGCCGCCATCGCGCGCTTCTACGCCAAGACGACGGCCATGATCACCAGCCTGGCGGGGATCCCCATCCCGTTCCCCATCGCAAATTTGCCCTCGGGCAACAGGCAGGAGGGGCTCGACCATCTGAGCTACGCTCTGGCCTGGTCACATGAAGCCGACAATTTCGACGATCAATTTCCGCGGCGGATTCAACGGACGTCATCATCCAAAAAAGGCAGCCCCAAATTGGGACAACTGCCATGGACACCCGACACTAACCCGAAGGCGCAACGCCGGCACGGCTTCCCGTCTTGGTCCTGGGCAGGTTGGTTCGGCCATGTCCGGAGCCGGGACGACCTGCCGTACTGCTGGACGAGTCTTCTCAGCAGCTCCGTGCAGATCGGGTTTCCCAATGGCGATCTCAAAGACTACTTCGAGCTAGTGCACCAGGGCGTGTCACGGTACAAACAATACCGGATCCGCGAGTTGCTGACGGCAGACTCCCTGCACTTTGAAGCGTTCGTGCTTAGCCCCCGCGAGCTGCGTTTAACCTCGCGGCGCTCTCACGAGATCGACGCGTGGATCTCGATGGGCCCGTCCTCGTGGGACGAGCTGCACGCACGCTTGGAGAACGGAGAGTACCAGTGCGTGGTGCTGGGCACGTACGGCGAGCCGAGGCGGGATGTGTACCGCGCCATCCAGGCCGCAGACAAGAAGACGAAGACGGCCAAGAAGCGGCGCATCGACCTCTTTGAGCGCCGTGAGCCGGCTGTGATTGTGTGTCTAGTTGTGCGGACGGATCATGTGAACGGTGTTTCGTTTCGGAGGGGGCTGCTGAAGGTGCGCTACTATCACAAGGTGGGCGGGGAGAATGCGTTAAGGGATTGGAATACGGGTCCGAAGAGGAGTTTTGTGTTCAGGTAGTCATTTGTGTCTAAGATAAGGTGGAATTTATTTTATTAGGCCTATTACTAGCCTCAATCTGTCACCGCCCTGAAGGGACAGAAGAGAAGATGGTTCGGTTGATGGTCTAAGACTGTGAAGCCCTTGCAGAGCGAATGTTGTTTCTGCAGTTAATTAATTTAGGGCAAGTCTCTATCCTCAGGCCTACGGACGATATCTTGATGTTTTTGGGCAATGTTTTGAGGCCTACAGACAGCATTCCAAACGCCGTAGGCGACGTCTTGAAGGCGATAGACGGCGTCTTAGTAACCCTGCTTGCTGCTGCACCAGGCCAGATCCCCGGTGAGAGCAAACGCAGTGGAGCCTTGAGCTCCAAATTTCCATAAACCCACTAACACCAAAAGCCAAGCAAACCACCCTTTACAGCCGTATAACATTTCACAGACGAGTCAAGTCCATATATACACACCTCCCAACCAGCCACTATCGAACTCCACCTACAATCCACGACCTAAAGACTGAGACGGTAGGTTATGTAGATAGATGGCAGTTGCATGGTCAACAATAAACTCAGCGGGGTTCAAAGAGGCAAAATCAACACCAAAGCTGCAAAAGTTTTCCAAGCAATCCGTATTTTTGAACCTGCATGCCTTTCGCTCTGCAGAAGAAGGAATTTCCTTGTCATTCCTTAAAGATTGACCCAAAATGCCCCTCAACCAACTACTTAGAAGGTCTCACAACACACTGTATTACCCCTTCCCAGCTCCTCCTTCTCCAAAATACCCCACCTCCCTCTCAATTAGCCCGCTGCATATCCTCTGAATACTCATCGCCCTCCAACTCGCTCCGCTACGGGCCCAAATCCGTTGGTGCTGTGGCCTGGAATAGCACCGGCCACGCGCTGAGTAATCAATGGATCGATCGAATTGCAGTTGTGGCATGGTGGTCTCGATGGATCAGCACGATGTCTGGGACGATTAAAGCCAGGACAGATTCTGTAACAGAACCCGCCCAAATTGCTACCGAATTCCATACTGCACTTTTCGCTCAGCTGGGGCGTCAGGGCGGAGTGGAGGAGCTCAAAATGGGAACTGCGGGCCATGTCGTCAGTGCCAGCAACCTGGAGTTTTTAGCCCCCAAGCCAAAGGACAGCAGGCAACTTGAGAATTCGACAAATTGCAAGTTGGTCCAGACCACTTAAACCGAAAGGGCTCGTGCACTAATAAGTGGAAAGTTCCTTCCTATTACGCCCACCTCTTCATTAGCTGCGCCGTGCTTCTGCACTGTGAGATAATGGGCCTCGGCAGACTTTGAGCTCTGGTATAAAGTTGGCACTGCATTCTTCTAGGAAATGGCTTTAATGGGTAAGGTAATATGACCGGATCCGCCCAGGGGCGCAGGGTTGTGCGTTTGCTAGCTAGCCGTGTCGATGATGACGCACCTGGTTTGACAGTTTTTTCGTTATCGCTGGACCTCAGCAGGAGGTATGTCAGCTTGAGATTATCGGACAGAACTGGGTACTCGTTGCAGACCAGTTTGCCGGCGTCGTTGACCTGGAAGATCCATGGCTTTTTAGTGGTCTGAGGGGTTAAGGCCGGTTATAACCCGATCACTTTTACAGAATCCAACGGTGTGTGCCACACTTCTGACATGTGCTATCCTAAATCCAAGCCGGGATGTTAGGCATGCTATATCATGTACACTATGAGACATCCCATTAGTGCTGGTATATCATGTGCCATCCTAAATTAGGAGCCGGAATACTATGTACCATCCGAAATTCCAAGCTGGGATATTTTGTACTATCCCAGGGCATATACTGATATAGTCTGGCTAGATTCAGGTATGCCCTAGAAGTTGGGCCATTTTTAGATACTTAAAATACATCAGCTCGCAGGCGCGCACGTGATGCGGTCCCGAACTTAGGCCATTACTTTCAGGCTTGCCAGCATTCGGACTACCCCTTTGGTAATATATACCAGCAGAACCCTACTTTACGGCCAATATTACCTCTAACGTGCCACCTTATATGTATGGCTAGTATAGATTAAGGAATATACCGGAATCTCTGAATAATAACTTTAGTCGAGGGTCCAAAAACTGGGCCACACGGCTGTGCAAGCTAAGCTCACCCTAGCTCAGGAGCGACTCAGGGTCACGCACGAACGTGGAAATTGCTGAGGGCAACTTTAGGGTAAAACATAGAGCTGTTATCACGATCTCGCCCTGCCATCGGCCAATAAACACGGGCTGCCTTTGTCTCTACTCGGCACTATCTCCTCTGACAACTTGGACTTCACTTTGCCCCCCTCCCCCCGTTTCTGCAGGGGCTTACCAATTCAACTGGCGGTGTTCGCAGACGTGGCTTGTTGGGATTCAGTTTCTATCAACTAGGTACTTACTTGTAGCTCACGGACTCAAAAGGGCTAGCTCAGCCTCTGTCATTTACACAATGGTTGGCATATCGAAAGGCAACCCGTTTCCTCAGGTTAATTTCTTCAAAAAGAGTGAGCCCTTGGTTGCTCCGAACAACCAATATCACACTTGACAAATGCAAGCAGAAAGAAATCCACCCCTTTCACAAAGGGGCCTTTCAAAGGGGTAACGCGTTGCGCCAGCCGCGAATCGAACGCGGGACCCATCGATGGCAACGATGGATTTTACTACTAAACTACTGGCGCATTTGTATGGATGATTGTGGAAGATCTATCTCCGTCATTGAGTTATCAGTGGCGTTGGGGTGGGGTGGAAGGAGAATGATGGACCCTTGGCTGGGAAGAAGGACCCTGCATGATAAGGCGTTTGGATCAGCAAGGTTCTCGGCCAAGATCACTTGGCACCATCTCTTACGCAACGCTTCATGCTAGATTCTGAGGATTGTGGCTCTGTGACGTCAATATTGGAGATCAATTCATCAAGCCGACTTGGCCTCTCCTCCGTCCCGCTGACCCGATTGACCGGCCCAGTAGACAGCTGCGGTCTCCTCAGTTGGCGTCCACCTCTGCAGGACACAACGGCCTCAATCGACTTCTCTCGGTCCGAGTTCGTTTCAACAATGGAACGAGCACCGGGGGCGAACGACCGGGTGGAGACGAGGAGATTTCAATGGGGCCCATAATAAGATGTGGGTTGTGTCAGACATCTGGTGGGGTTCGTTCAATGACGATCGCCGGGTTCAGATGAGGCTCGTACCTATGAATGCCGAAGAAAGCCACCGTGCACGGTCTCGTCGTGCTCGGTGGTACTTTAAGGGGTGCTGGGGTGTTCTTCTCGCTCTCGACGCTACGCCGCGGTATGTGCTGCGGGCGGAGCGTCACAAAAGCTTTTTGTGCCGCTTTAACGCGCCGACGCTGCGAGCAGAGTCGAGTCAGGGAAGTCCATGCCACGGCGAATCCGGCACGATCAGGTCCCGTTCTCAGTTCAAACCCGTGTGGACCCCGAGCAGGATCCAGCAGGCAGGCACACTCCACAGTGCGGCCCAGAGTTCCTACATATGTAAAGTGAGCTGGCGTCCGGAAACCCCTGACGTTGAGGAAGGCCAATTTTGGGAGGATACGCCGAACTTTCCAGAGCTCTGTTGCGCCTCCGTCAGTTCTCCTCAGGTCCAGAGCGCGCGACCGTGGGTTTTTCGGGTTATTTACGGGGCATCTAAAGCGTGGTGGAGTTGACCGGACAACCCAAGGTGTGTTGACTTTAGTCCCTTTTCCTGCTGGGCTTCATGTTCATGCTGGATTTGTTGGATTTGCAGGATTAAAGCTGATCACCTGCAGAATCAACATGTCTAATCCGGTGGTGCTCAACGCGCCGAGTATGGTGGCCTACACACCGGCCGAGACCATCGAGCTCGTGTCGCGGGCTGGGGCGCGGAAAGGCAGGGCTCGGCCCGACAAAGTGTTCCTGGGCGCTGTGTCGGCCGGATGCATGCTGAGTTTGGCTGCCGGCGGATCATTGCTGGTCACTGCTATCCCGTGGTATATCGAGAATGCCCCGGGTCTGGTCAAAATGCTTAGTGCTTTGATCTTCCCGGTTGCGCTCGTGCTGATCATGCTCACCGGCGGCGAGCTCTTCACGGGAAGCACTATGATCACCGGCGTGGCCGTCCTCCACCGACGCTTGCCTATCCCAAAAATGCTTCTCCACTGGTTCCTCTGCTTCTGGGGGAACTTTGCTGGGTGCTTGTTCGTCATGTCTATTTTTATGGGCTGTAAGTGCATTCTCGTGTCGCTGCGAACACTGCAACCAGAAAGTTCGATGGCTGATCCTCGACTCTAGACGGCGGAATCTTCGACAATGAGCCGTACCGCAGCCAGGTCATCTCGTTTGTGACAGCGAAGCAGCTGGAGCCGCAGTGGCACCAGATCTTCATCCGCGCCATCGGATGTAACTGGCTCGTCTGCCTGGCCATCTACATGGGCATGCAGGGCAAGGACGTGGTCTCCAAGGTCATGGGCATGTACATGCCTGTGTTTGTCTTTGTGCTGCTCGGCTTCGACCACGTCGCTGCGAATATGTTTTTCATCCCGCTGGGGCTCTGGCTGGGCACGCCTGGCCTGACCATCGGGCTCTACATCTGGAAGGGCGTTATTCCAGCTGCCATCGGTAACATGATCGGCGGCACTGTCTTTTGTGCAGGCTATTACTACTACATGTACATCTACGGCGAGCCCGAGATCTGCCTCGACGGCACCTACTACCAACCAGCTCGCTTGGAGGAGGGCACTATTTCGACGCTGCAGTTTGGAAAGAGCGGCGAGATCAGCGGGAACACCACGAGCGTGGACTTGAAGGCCTGAAGGGCGGGCAGAATTAGATGTGACAGTATGGAAGCCAACGGAAATGACAGAACTCTTATCCTTTCCACAACGTGCCGTCTTGGAAGGTGCGGTTGGAGCGCAGTTGCAGGCTTGGCCCCTCTCCTGACCAATGGCGCGATGTCACCTTAGTGCCAATTTTCACTCGCGATCTCCTCTTATGCGAACAAATCCGGGGTGAATGCTCCCCTCCGCATCGGCCGAAGAACATGGCATCTGGGCGCCGTATCGTCCGAAAGCTGATTCCCAGCAATCAACCTGGTTTTTGCTGCGCGCCGGCCCCGAACTTTACTCTCCGGCCTCGATGGCCGCCCTGAGTGGTTGCATTGGCATCGAGAGACTGGCGACCCGGCCGGAATAGCCTAAGACCCACCACCACCGAAATGCTGCCGCCAGGTCGCTGCCCAGCATTTCTCTCGCCATAAATAGGCATGGAGCCCTCTATGCGACGCAATGCAGAAAGATAAGGTTGTATCCCGACAGAAAAGCATTCCGTTACGACCCCTTGTTCCTTTTCCCGGGGGAACAATTCTGGGGAGGGCCTGGCGCTAACGCTATCAAAGATGTCTAGAACGCATCGGCCCCGGTCATTCCGTCACCGATCAGCGGCTGAGAGCGGCTCTCCGGCGATGCAGCATCGAGGCGCGTTCAAGAACAGGAACAGCGTCGCAGTGGCGCAATATGGCACGGCGGTACCTCCGCATTCCTACTTTTCCACCATTCTACTCGTTCGGCTGTCGGCCATCGGTTGTGGCTGCAGCGGCAGCGGTAGAAAAAAAGGTGGAAGTGCGGCGAAGCCCTTCCCAGTGGACGCCCCAAGTGGAGGGCGACTACGACACGAGACCTTAGTGGATTTTACAATGCTATCGCATGGTGTGACATAGCAGTGGCAAGCATACATCATAGCAATTCGATTTGGGAGCTATGTATATTAGCTCACACATGCCGCTCTGGTCGAGCCACCATGAATTTCTAGGCTTTGGAGCCCCATGCGATCTCTTCCTCCACCGTCCCTTCCTATTTGCCCCTCTGCCCCGGGTCGATCTGGACGGAGGCAAGAGGACGAACCGGGAAGCCAGGGGCTGCTCATTTTGGGGTGGCTAATATAGCTTTAGAGCACGTACCAATCCAGACCCTCGGATTCGCGGTATCGCTGCCGGCCACAATCTGGATAAATGGGAAAGCTCCGCTCCGAAACAGCGTCGACAACCTGACTTCACCAGAATTACGGTGGCGAGCGCAAACTCACCACCGACCCCCATTCGGATGCTAGCGCTCGCTCAATTCTGCGTCCTGGCCGCCGTCAATCAATAGGCCCGCGTATAAAGAGGCAGTTATCGACGCCAACCCGGTTCTCAACTCCCACGATGCAGATCCCACTCCTACGAGAAAAGATATCCTCCTTGCTCGAACCCGTCATCGAAAAATATACAAGCACCTCAGAGCCAATCGCAACAATGGGACCTCTCGCACGCCTCACGGTACTGATAGCAGCACTGAGCCCGTCGCTCGTCCTCTCCGCCACACCCGACGCCCTCCCGCAAATCAAGAGCATCACCTTCTCCGGGAACGGCTGCCCATCGGACCCAAAGTGGTCTGGCGGCTTCAACGACCTATCTGTCTCGTACGGCGAGTTTGGGGCAAGGCTTCCCGGCGACAGAAGCACCGTGGCATGCCAGGTTCACATTCAGGGGACGGGAGGGAGCCCTGGGTGGCAGGTTGCGCTCAAGGAGACCTGGGTCACCGGTCACGTCTGGCTGCAGCCCAACACAAAGCTCGAATTCCTCACGACATCTTTCTTTTCTCAGGATGCCGCCAGAACGGTACGTACCGCTCAAGATCTTGGAGGTCCCAGATTGCTAATTTTTGACACTGCAGATCACCAAGCGAGGCACAAAGGCAAACGACGGGAAAGGATCAATCAACGAAGACGTCGTCCTCTACAGTGATTTATCCAATGGGCTTGTTTGGTCGGAATGCTTTGGTGGAGATGGCTACACTGGAATCCTCAACGTCAACTTCAGGGGAGTACTGAGCGGGGACGGTGGCAGGGCAACGTTTGAGGCGCAGAACCAGCGGTGGAAGCTTGAGTGGAAGCGCTGCTAATCTCCTCCGTTTTAATGACTCTATAAATCTAAATATCAGAATTGTTCGATCAAGCGAATGTGTGGTCTCTATCTCAGCGAGACACTTTTGACGACTGCCCTCACAATCGTACGCGGGTGATGGAAGCGTACTCCGATCAGCGTTAGCATGTAATATGATACGTTCTCCTCCTACGTCTAGTGCCTTCTTAGAAAATGCGAGTCTAGATAGAAAATCGATCTCTCACAAAGAACTGCTGTGTGACCCCTGTGGAACGACTTGGGTGCGTCATCGTCCCGCTCCGGCCCCGAGAGAGAATCGTATCCATTGATCGGCATGGTCAAGAGATCTTGTGGGCTGGCCCAAAATAGGTTACCGCATGCGTCATTTTTTTCGATATTAACGTGCTGCAGATCCGAAATCGCTCTGGGTGCCTTTCCGGGTCAGGTTGCGCGTCGTCATTCTGGGGGATATTGGCTCGGGTAGAACAGGCTTTCGGGTCGGCCCTTTTGCTGACAAACAATTCGATGCATTCTATTTCGTTTCCGTTGCTCGCTCTGAGTGAGAAGAGTAAATATGACTGCGCTTATAGTCTGGTGCAGCTTGATTGTCTTCCTCGCGCGGTGACGCTGAGAGAACGCTTAGTGCCTTTGTACATCGCGACATACAATGACAAAGGACATAGGCACTGGAAATATATACTCAAAGCTTTCATTGGAAACATTACTATACCCTCGGATCTCATTTGCAGATGGACGTCCTCCCACTAGAGCTGACTTCAGTCTCCGGGTTCCCAGGTCGCTGTAGGGTACGCCAGCTCAGTTGCAGGGTACCCAATTCTGGCGACATGCAGCCGGGATGGAGCGCAACAAAGCCCAAGAAGCTTCCCGTTTGTTCGACAATACCACTTGTAAAATTGAGCTTGCGTCCGTAAGGTGTTCGTGATTCAAACACTTTGATCCACCCCACAGACTGCAGCGCAGTGGCAATTTGAATTTGCTCCTTCTGTCAGAATCTAGCACTTTGGGGCCAATAATGGTGATGACTGTGGAATTGATTGCGTTGTTCTTGTCAACCACTGTGGAACTCTCTGGCTTCCAGGGGCCTCTGCTGCCAAGCCGGCTACTTCCGCTGATGGCCCCAATTGCTTATATAAGTTGACACCTTCAGCACTTTTGCTTTCTGAGAACCTCCTCGAGTAGTTCGCAGCGGTCGGCTCTTCGTTTCAAAAGGAACGACGCAAACAACCGAAGGGGCCTTGCTTTTCAGTCGGGAAGGTGGGATATCTGGACACAACCTGCCCTAACAGGTAATTCATCGCTATTGTCGCCGGACGTGTGGCCTTCGATCGGATTCTGCCCTTGCAGCATTCTCGGACGTCCTCTTTCGAGCTCAGATTGTGTACTGTTCACAACATCGCTGGCTTGTCCGGCATTTCGACACCGTCTTTCAGTGGACGCAACACTCCTCCTCGACCAGCCAGCCATGAAGTCCAACGTCAAAACGCTTCGTCTCCATGCCAAAAATACCTTCATTACATGCCGCAGACACGTCAGGATAACCCCGAAGACACCCGGCAGGATGTACATTACGCATCACGAGGATTGTGAGATCTCCCACGCACAAGAAGTGAACCGCTGCAATTTTGTTCTATAGGCGTGATAACATCTCGCTAACCCTTTTGAATGGCAGCCTACCACCTGCGTGCCCCTGAAATGATGGCTCTGTGCTTCAATAAGATGCCTACCAACGACAGTCGTCGGCGTATCGACGTCCGTGACACCCATCACTTTGCCTCCGGATGGTGTTGGTCCGACTGCAACCTAGCCTCCGCCTCATCGACTGCATGCTCCCAGTCCGCGTGATACAGGTAACAAAGTTCAACCGACGAAACAACTGCGAGGCCTATAGCGACGCCAATCCATAAGCCGTCTAGTTTCCAGCCTAGATACCAGCCCGTTGAGAAAGATATTGGCAGCGCTATCAAATAGTAGGAGAAAAGGTTGGTGTATCCACCAATGCCTTGTCTTCCGATACCTCGAAGCAGGCCGTGTGAGATGGCCGCTAGGGAGTCGAATATCTGAAGCACGGCGCAGATTGGGAGGGTTTTTGACACTATCGCGGCCACTTCTTCATCGTTTGTAAACAGATACGGGAGCTTGAACCGCAGACTACTGAGGAGGGTCAGGTTGAAGCACCCGACAAGGCAGCCAGCCACAAGAGCCTAAGAGTAAGATTGTAAGTACGAATATAGGAGCATATGGGTTAGTGTGTGGGTCTGAACTTACAACCTTCGCGCTCGTACGCGCAGCACCGCTCAGTCTAGCGCCGATGAGGTTGGCCACACGCGTAGAAGCCGCAATAGAAAGGGGGAACGGGATGTTGAATGTTGTTGAGGTAACTGTGACCAGAACACTCTGGGCAGCGAGATGAGCGCTCCCGAACTGACTGGCAGCCAGTGTTAGGACCTCGAAGGCAAAATACTGCGCCTCCACCATGATCATGCCAGGTAGCGCGAGCTTGATCATTGGGCCTATGATTGTTAGTGCCGCGGAGGCTAGGAGGGAAAGGGGGTAACTCACCCCAGTTGCTGAATGCTCGTCGACTCAAGCCATTCCAACACTCCATGCCCTCGACAAAGCGGACATAAAGGAAGAGGAGGAACGGTAGAAGATTCTGCGTGAACACTACTGCTCCCGCAGCCCCCGAAAAGCCCAGCTCCAGCTTCCAGACAAAGAACCAGTTGGCCACGATATTAAGCGGGGCGCCGATTAGAAGAACGAATGTCGTGGCGTGGAAAAGCCCCTGGGCCTGGACAAACCGTTTCCCGCTCTCGAAAGCGGCCACACCGGGTGTGCCGAGGATCAAGACCCGCAGATACAGTCCCGCCAACGCCGCCGTATCGGGATCTGGAATGATGGAACTAAGCACACGTTCGGAATACCACCAGAGGCTCACGATCGGCAACAGCAACATCCACAGGAGATACGTCATCCGCTGAAGCTGCAGGCCGACTAGGTGCTTATGGCCGGAGCCATAAGCCTGCGCACACAACGTGTCGAGACAGGTTGACAACCCTTGAATGGGAGCATAACAGGTGATGTTGGCCGTCATTGTCGCCAGGCTCACGGCGCCCAGCTCGAGACGACCGATGCGTCCCACGGTGAAGACGCTCGTCACGGTGACTGAATAGTGCAGCAGAAATGTAACGATGAGGGAGCGTGAGTACTGCGTAAGGGTCTGCGCCTCACGCTGCCATGTCGTCTTGATGATATTGGCGGCGCAGGCCGCGTCCCACTGAAACTGCTGCTCGCTTGGCGTGGGTGAATATGGCCCAGTGTAGCTGTCTTGGAGCAGTGGGGTGCTCTCGAGGGCCTTGGTTGAGACCCGAGAGAGAGTGGGACCAAAGACATCATGGTCAATGGAGGCGGGAACTTTGGTGCTGAACAGGCGTCGGTAAAGCCGCTTCCAAGAAGACTCTTCGAACGGCCGTGGATGCTTGGGCGGCAAGATGTGGTTGTCGCGGAGGAGGCTACGCTCTTCCATGCGTGACTGGACGAGGTCTCGCGGGTTGAGGGCTGGGGTTCCGAGAACGTTGGGGGCAATTGTTGGCCTCAGGGTTCCGTAGGCGACACCGCTCGGCTGGGAGATCAAGGGACCGGCGAGAGTGACGTCCAGGGAGTCCGGGTCGAACTCGGACTTGCTGTCCGAGTCCCAGTCCTGTCGACCATCGCCGCAGCGGTGGTGGTTGTGGTGTTCATAGTCGTCAAGACATTGGGCTAAATCGCTGGCGATGATCTCCTGGGCAATCGGTGACGAGGAGAGGTACGAGCAGGAGAGGAGGGCGGCACCCTCCGACACGGTGTCATAATGGCTTTTGGGCTTGATGGGGATCGGAGCAGGGGACATCCCGTCTAGCTGGAGAAGAACAGGGCTTGGGCCGTCAGTTACTCGGGTGCGTCTCGGGAGATTGACAGCGGGTGCCGGGCGGTTGGGCGGTTGGTTGGAAGGCGGCAGACTCGAGAGACGCAAGCAACCTAGAACCCTCGCCACCAAGCCAACCTGAGCCTCCGTTGCAAAATCCTGGGGTGTCCTGCGGAAAAGCCAGGAGGGTCCTATCCACCGGCGAAGCCAGAGAGTCTGATCTCTTATAATTACGAGCGAGCATCAACATTGGGGGCAGCATCCGATGCCTACCTACCAACGCGAGTCGACCTACAAGGCGGTGAAGTGGAGCACTCACCGATAAGGGGTCACACCGGTGGGTACCTGGTACACACACAGCTCGAGGCAAAATTGTGGTGATAGCGACAGCAACGGCATTCGTATTACACTGCACCGCACCGCGGCCATCACGATAAGGAAGTGACATGCATGGGAAACGCCGTGCCCAGCCATGGCCAGGCGAAGCGAAGGATGCTGCGGATGCGGCCGTGCAGAGTCCAGAGAGGCCTCGACTCCGGGACCGGGCCGGAAGGGAAGCTCCATTAATGGTGCCAGCAGGTGTCGAGGCCTTCCAGCCACCCCTCCGTGCCACGGGGTACCCTTTTGATGCCAGAGATCGGAATCCCGAATGGGGGCAAATCCATGGCTGCTGCGGTTACACCTCGTCGGCGGAGTAAATTGGCGATCCCCCACCGCAGAAAATACGTGGCTCTCATAACGGCTATCGAGATTGCAGCACCTAGCGCCTAGTGGCTTTGTTTTGATTCGGCGGTGTTGAACGAGCGATTTTCGTCTGCCCGCGAGCACGCACGGCGGCATGGGCAACACCGGACGATGAGCTCCGCCACGCGGGTTTCCCGAAAACAGTACCCGCTAGCATGGGATTTGGAGGGGCAAAATCAGGTTGTCTACCACCACCTCCACCCCACAGCGCCGATCTGGTTGCATGCAGCGTGCAGCATGCAGCAAGCAGGGTAGTAGAGGCGAGGTGGTGGTTTGCCGCTCGGGCATTTCTGCCTCCTACCTACCGCCCGCCTCCCAATATGACCAAGGTCGTTATCACTTGGCACACCTTCTAGCTTCCTCGCTCGCCGCAGCCCGCCTAAATTCAAGTTCAAGTTGTCACACCGGATAGCTGCTTGGAAGCTACGAAGCTCCTTAGCTTCATGCTACTTGCGAGCACAGATGGCGAAGGCTGATTGCCACTTCCTACCTACAGTTGAGTGCATGTTGCAAGCTGAGGGGAAAGGAGTGAGAGGGGCAACAAGAGGGGTTGACTTGGTTGGGATCGGCGGTCAGATGGCATTTTCAAGATGCATCAGAGATGGTGTTGATGGAGGACCTCAAAAAGTCGGATGAGGCTCGGATATCAGTCTCGCATCGCGGAAGCCAGTTGTTGGGATGCAATTTGGCGAGTGCATTTTCTGGTCGTACACGCTACAAACGCTTGATGCACCCTCTCACAAAGCGTTTGAAAGTGGCGGCACCAAGACACACTTATCGAGTAGCTCGAGCTACAATCTTTGACAGAAGCTACCGCTCTCACTCAAAAAAATCCCGGACCTGGAGCTGGAGCTCTCAACCTGCTTTTGAATCACCATGTCACCCGTCCGAAAAGGATGGGATTTTGGACGATATGACACAGTTACACATGACTGCATGATGAGCCATTTCGATCTCCTCGGATGCAAATATCGCACCCAGTGTTGTCCATCTGTCTAGGTACCAACGCACGGCATCGTTGCATGCCACACCGCAGGCCAACATCTGCCACCAGTGAGAGGCCGATCAGGGATCAAAGCAAGGTTTCTGCGAGGGACTGCAGCAAATACCAGGCCACGTTGGCGCCTTCCAGAAAGAATATGCACCACGCCGCTCCCCACCGTAGAGGTTCGTCCATTCATCAGAGGACCAAGCATCTCTCAGACTCTCACCGCTTCCGATGGCACTGCAGAATCCTGTGACCTGTCACACCTGCATGCCGTTCGCTTCACCACAGAGGTGGCGAAACGGCGCTAAGAAAGCGGTTTGTGTGCAACGGTGTGGGATGTGCGCGGGGGCGAGGTATCGGGAGGGATTCTCACTGGACAATTGGGGGGTCTAAAATAAAACGATACTTGCTGAGGGGTACCCACCCAAGCATGTGGGTGTGGTAGGATGGGGAAGGATGGATGGGGAAGGATGGATGGGAGGATGGGATTCTTGTTCTGGATCGAGGTGCAGGACATTTTGTCGACCTTGTATCGGCGGCTCGTTGTTCGACTGAATGAAGTGTGGGGGTAGATATTCGGGAATGCTACATCCATGAGACCTCGAGGCTTGTGGGATCGGAACATTAATTGCTAGGATACCTTTGCATCGTGCATCGTGTAGTAGGTAAGTGAGGCGGTCGGTGTTGTCCCGGACAGGTATTCAGATTCACGTGAAAATTGGCCGGTTGAGGTAATGCTCGCCTGTGAGATCGCAGGCGAGCATGTGTGAGTGCCAGTAATGAAGTGCCGTGCATTGCATTGCACCTGCCTACATACCCGCATAAGGTAAGGATATCAGATGCCGGCCTCTCTGGGTCGCGATGATACCCCACGTGGAGTATTTGGTTTGATTCGCGAGATCACAATGCCTGCCCACTTGAAATGCTGGGGCTTTGGTCCACGGTAAAGACATCCCTCAGGGGTATGCATGCCCTGTGAATTGGCAAGTAGGATCAATCCATAGCCGACGAGGTCTTGTCCAGTTCATGTCACAAATAGAAGAGGGCAGCCTCCTCGTGACAATCACATCTTACCACCTATCCAAGCATTGGGGACCGTTCAAGGAGTCTCCTTGGAAGCAACTTTACCGAAGTGAAGCTAGTTCCAACCTACAGAGATAGATTGTTTTCACAATGCCTTTGTATGAAATGGCACTCCTCTTCAAAGGATACTTTCAAGCTAAGGGGTTACAATAGTATGCTCCTGAAACGTAAAAACGCATCTATCAATTCGAATTTTCTTCTTGCGGTACTCGGTAGACTTGTCATATCCACACAAACTGCCCCCTTCAATGAGACAGCAATCCCAAGCCATGAGACCCGCATCATCCTCCCTGTCTCCCTCATGGCGTAGGTCGTTCTTAGAATCCTCTCTGGTATTTTCCTCGGCATCTTCCTTGGCCTTTAATGTGGTCCTTTTATCGACCTCCTGCTCCAGTATGGGTCTCAAATTGTGCGGAGGCGGCGGTGGTGCTCCTGATAGAGCCCGAAGCGAACAAGGAGCCGATCTACCATTAGCGTCTTCATACCGAGTAGGGCGGGAGCATATCTTTTGATCCGGCCCCTAACACCTTGTCGTGGTAATTCTAGAATTCCCAGCCTATGGCGTGCGGGAAGTGTATGTGACTGTCCGACTGGGGATCTATTTGTTAATAGGGAATATAGCGCGGTACAAGATCCAAGTGCTGGCCCCCTTTATCGTTTAGATAGTTTGCTATCCATCGGAGGGAAAAGGTTTCTGCTGCTAACCTTGGTAAGATATATACCTTATTTTTAGCGACTTCATAGATGCATGGTTTGAGTTTTGCGTGAACAGTGAGGTTATCTTGGGGTGGGGCGCCTGTCACTTCGTTGAGATGCATCGTCAGTTGGTATGCACCTACTCATGCTCCGTATGTATTGCGATCCACAGGTCCCATTCTTCGGACCGCCAGAACTTAACAGCTTATCGTGTACTAAATTAGATGAATTCTTGTTTTATTTCTTCCATTAGAGGTATCTACCCAACATGAACAACAAAATTCCATCCGTTCACGCCAGATTTGCGCCTGTGCCGTTTAACCGTCTAATGCCCAGTGGTATGTATGTATAAAAAAGAAATGAGGTGACGATGGTACGCTCCCCAAAGGGGAAACTAGATATTAACCTCTCACCCTAGCGACAGACTGAGAAAGGCTCTCAAAGCATCTCTCACCGGTAACAGTCGAGAGCCTGTCCGCCAGATTCGCCCTGCTGCGCTCGCCTCGCTTATGGGTTGCTGACATAGCTCCTCGCCCGCTCCAAGTCTTCCATATCGGCGTGACGAGGTGCCGAGGACGCAACCGGCTTCTTCTCAAAGTCCGAGTCTGACGTCTCGTCCTCATCACCACCGAACGCATATTTGCTGCTGGCCCGGATCCTAGCACCGTAGAACCAGAAACCAAAGGGGATGGCACAGCAGGCAAGGCCGAGAAAGCCGAGCAGCGACGACGCCCACTGGTCGCCAAGACGGTCATACATCTGCTCGGTGAAGAGAACGACAGCGGCACCCCAGAAGGAGCGAATGAAAGTCTTGGCCGCCAAAGCTGACGCAGCCTGATGCTGGTATGAGTCGACGAGGTAGTTGTTGGCCGAGTTGTAGAGGAAGATAAAGCCGAAGCCGACCGGGAAACCAGCAAGGCAAGGGCCGACCCAAGTGAGCCTCTTATATGAGGTCCAAGCAAAGATGAAGAGCCCCATGGGAATAAACCAGCAGCTCAGCATCATAGGGATGAGGCGGATTTCGGCTGGGGGCTTGCCATTGTGCTTCCTTGACATCTTGATGTAGTGGTTGTTGACAAAGGGGGCGCACAGGGCCGCCGCGACGACACCAACGGCAAGAGGGATGAACATCAGTCCGGTAATACCAGCCGAGTACCCCTTTCGCTTCTGGAAGATGATCGGATACGCGACGAAAAACATGTACAAGAGGCCGTAAAGGACAGACATGTAAAGGCTGATGAGGAAGACGATGAGCTCCCGGAAGAGCAACTGTACAGGCCGAATCATGAAGACGCTCAACCGTGTTGAGAAGGGACGGGTGTCGAGGTCCTGCTCGGTAACATGGTTGGGGTCGCTAGTTTCCTTCCGGAGCTTCTTTGCGCGTCGTGCGAGAATGGTGGGCGCGTATGTCTCGGGGATCGTGAAAGTGATGAGAATCCAGACGACGAAGGACGCAATCAGCTGGATCCAGTAGAGCCAGCGCCAACCAGCAGCATCGGACAGAAAGCCGCCAACGAGAGGGCCGACTAGAATCCACGCGTTAGACTCATGAGAAAGCTGGGGGGTGCGCAAGGCAACGAGGAAACGTACTCGCAGGACCAATAAAGGGGGCGGCAGAGAATGCAGCCATGGGGACGCCGCGCTCCTCGTTGGGCCACAGATCGGCTAGAGTACCGCCGACCAGAGTCATGGGTGCGGAAAAGGCAATACCGTCGATGGTTCGGCAAACAATAAGAGTTGCAAAGTTCTTGGCAACAGCACAAGGAATGACGAAGATAACAGCAACAAGAAGTGTCGAAACACTGTGGTTTGGATATTAATAACTGTCTTGCTGCAGGTAGGCCGAAGCATGGGGCTTACTAGATGACTTGTCTGCCGTACACCTCTGACAGAGGCGCGAAGATCATAGGGCCTACTCCAAATCCAACGACGAAGACAGAGATGGAGACGAGAGCAGCTTCCTCGCTGACGTTGAACTCTTCGGCGACACCGGCAATATCGGCCGTGATGACGCTAGACGCGAAGGCGACAACGAAGCAGGTCACGGCGACAACCATGGTGCACCACCACTTGTACGCCTTCGACCAGTTCTTGGGATTGGCGGGGTCACCCTCAGCGAAGGTGACGAGCTTGTAGTCCTGGTTTGTGTTGAGGTGATCTGCGAGCTTGGGGTCCTTGATCTCCTCCATGTTTCCCGCTACGGTCGGGTTGTCCACGACAGCTATATGTGCGGCCTGGTGGCTCAGTGTATCTTGGTGGTGCATTACATACGACCCAACAGAACTTGACTGAAGGGCGGGATCGTGGTGCTGATGCGGTGGTGGTATGGCTTGTCCGTGCTCCAACACTGTGTCCAGGTCGGGGTATGGAGGGGCCCGGTCTGGACCTACCGTTCGTTCGTCCATATCGGCGGTGAGGTCGGGATCGCTTCTAATCCTGTGTAGTGAGGAGGTATTATAGCGAACGGGTTGAGTGGAGATGAGATCGATGCTAAGTGAAGAACGAGTGAGATAAAGTGATCCGACTTCCCGCTGGACGCGATGATTCTGAGATCCGCAACCAATGCATGACTGTCTTGGCCGGGCGCTGATATATATATGTACACTGCCTCCCGCCGCGGCAGCAGTGTTCGACGGCCTTCGCTCGGAAACACTCGGCAACGAGAGCATCGGGATTCCAGATCCCTGTCGGATCAGGAACAACGCGAAGCACGAAGTCCAGCCCTGGGGATCCGCCCTACAGTCCGACATGCTCTGTAGGGTGGAGCGCCGGGTTCAGGATGTGGTTATGGCGGCCCGTTCGTGGCGACAGCGGGTCAGGGGAAACATGTTCGACAGGTCCACGGTGGCATCGAGTCAGCCGTGCCCTTGCCAGCCAAGTTTGCAACAGTGATGCAGCCGAGGACAGCTGGGAATCCCCTCCATCTCTCCGGCATCGGGTCAGAAGTGGATTCGAGCAAAAACGGTGATTGGCCGATCGTGCTCGGCATCGCGACGTCAAGTTAAAAGCGAGGTCAACACCTCGCCTTCGCCCAACCAGCGCCTTCAAATTTCGAACTCATGTTGTATCAAACGGGTGTCATCCAAAGATTGACGCCACCGCTGCGTCCTCATGAGTTCTGACATCTCAAGATCTCTTTTTCTCGAGTGTCCTTTTCGCAGTGTTGCCCAGAAGCCCCATTTGTTTATCTCCCCAACTCCCTTCCAAGCATGTTACAGCGGCTTGCAATTGCCAGTGGCAACGGGCGCTGCAAGAAAAACTCGACGGCTAGTGGAAAGGGCCTTTGGTGGAACGCTGCCCCGCTTTCTCGGACGAGCGTGGAACATGCCTGTTCGTCTGATGGCAGAACCCCTTGGCAGGAACCGATGGGATCATCGCTGCCAACGTCGAAAACGGTCTGTTCCGCTATCTGGGCTCCTCTCCTGCCGGACAGCGCGTGCTTCCTACATGAGCCGGTGGATGCGCTCGGTGCGGGACGGCTCCAATGACCAGCGTCTTCCTTAATTCCGGCGCAGGGTCTTCGACGAGATTGTTGGGCCGAGCGATGAACAGAACGCCGGCATGCCGCTCATGTTGTGTGCATGCGCCGATGCCAGGTCTCAGGCATGTCGATATTGCGTTGCAGTCAGCGCAAATGGGAGATTCATGCAGCTGGGGCTCTCGCGGTAGGACGAAGCGTTTGAGGATATCAATTCCGTTATAATCTGGGTGTTGCAATAGGCCTGAGGTCACAGAAACCCGATTGCGGGCAACTGATCCGTGGACGGCGAACGTCTGGAGTTTCGGAAGGATTTGTTCGTCGGCGCATCCCCTGTGGTTGCAAGCCTGGGTCTCCCGTGTCAGTGTGAATTTCGGCTCGAACCCGGTGACGGCATGGCGGGCGCCGTCTAAGCTTTCATGTAGAAAACACAAAATCTCTGCCGCTAGGGTCTAACAGGCCTGTCGGGAGTGCAAGAATCTTGTTTGCAATAGTGTGGGATAGAGATGTGGGAGTTGGCGTGGCCCCTCCGCGAGGATTTCGTCCCGCATGTGTGCCCTCGGAAGCCAATTGACGACAAGCTTTCTCCCGCTCTGGAAGTGGCCTTGGCGCCTTGGCTGCCTCTTGCTCCATTCCTGGCATCAGCAACGTCACCGGGACAGCATGTTCGATTCACATATCTTAGCTTGGATTCATTCGGTTTGCAGTTGAAGTAATGCTTGTTTCGCTATCAATACGGTTGACCGGGGACAATGAACTTTCAGCATTTCAGGGCTAAGCAACGGGTAATGTTCACATCTGCTGTGACTGACTCAAACCCTCATCCACACCCGCGTTCCTGTCGCTATCATTGGAGGTTTTCGCAGGCTCAAGGTTGTCCTTCTATCTTATTTGACTGTTTTTGATACATCAATGGTTGTAGCCAGCATTTGTTTGAGATCTGCCGCCAAGAGCGATTTGATATTAAGGGTTAGGGTCACAAGAAACTTGAGATGGAAATATGCCAAGCTCATCCACGTGATTGGGGCCTAAATTACGGTAATTCCCCAGACGAACCTTTCAGCGCCGTGTGGCGCGTCCGAGCTCTAAACTTCAGCATCACGACGAAAATACGAACCACCGTCGCAAGGGTAACAACCACGACTGTTGTATTCCTCTCCTATCAATTCCACAAATACTCGGTCTTACCGGCCGTACAACTGCACCATGCCCCGGCCAGTCGAGGCGGATGTACACAGCTCCTTCGTAGAGTTTCGAAGCGGAAGTGCGTATTTACCTCCTCCTGCCTCGTACTGACATACGCAGTATTACCGCATATCTTTCTCGGCTTACATTGATGTGTCCCCACAGCTGATGACAAGTGTGTGTCGGTACAATGCATGTACTGCCAGCAAGTACGGGCGAAGAACACGACGCGCCAGAGGGCACACCTGCTCAAGTGTGATGCCTACCTCCGCAGTCACCCCGAAGCATTCCAATCCGCCGCCGACTCGGACGCGTCGGGCGAACCGACCTTCGCCGTCGTCGACGGTCTCGACGACACAGCCTCCAGAACCGACCCCGCCCTCAACTACACGCCGAATCCCCGGATCAACGGGCGCCCCTCGCTCGGGCAGGATGGCACGCCCGCGTCGAAGAAGCACAAGTCCAAGCATAATTTCTCGAACCTCCCCGACCTCCCGCTCCACGAGGTCCACGCCGCCTTCGACGAGTACAAAGTGAACGATGAGGACAAGACCATGTCGGCGCGCTGCCGGTACTGCGGCCAAACCCGTGCAAAAAACACATCCCGGCAACGGGAACATTTGATGATGTGCTCTGCATACTCTGGCATCCTGCGGGAGAAAATCCCCGCCAACAGCCTCCTCAACCAGTTTGATCCTGATGATATTGCGAGCTCCGTTTCTGTCCCCGCGCCGACGCTCGAGCTGGACTTCCGGATGAGCATCCAGGTCAAGCCAACCCTGAGTGTTGGGGCAGGCAATGTTGGCCGACTGAGTTGGGTATCCTGCCGGGGCGGGCATTGGGCCGGTCGGTGGGGCAAAGGAACCATCCAGGTACTTCAGAGACCTACTCTGGCTGTCAAGTGATTGGCTAACCCGAGTCCAGCCCGGCGGACAAGACACACAGACGGCGGTGAGCGACACGTCTACAAGCATCTCTGCTCGATACCTGCTACAGACCAACGATGAGGACCCCGCGCCCATAATTTGCAACATCAGGGGCTGGCTTACGGCTGAGAAAGAGATCATGGACAAGCTCCAGGATCCTGTGGCAGCGGACAATGTTCCGGCCAGCCGCTACAAGCTCCGCGTCACAATGGAGTTGGAGTCGGGAGATCCCCGATACCCGGACTTGAGACAGGCCTTGTGGTATGTCTTTCTCCTTTGGATACCTCAAAAAGAAATGCTTGACTGACATTGCAATGTTGTCTCCAGGGTAGGAAGCGGTTGTCGTAGAGGGACAGAGATCGTGTATGACTTCTACCGTACGAACTAAACATTTTAGCGTGCCGTCAGTTTGGTTATTGCCGTCGACAGCAGACCATATCTACTATGTCTGCTCTTCTTCGGTTACCCATGATCGGTGTATTTTAGCTAACAACATCGAGCCATATCCCGATTTTCGCTGGTAGGTGGACAGGTGTTTCTCGGCGACGCTGTGGATCCGCCAGTCTGTCGAGCATAATACAAAAAAATTACATCTGGCTCCCGTTCCTTGTTTCACTGCCTCCGCCCAGACTTGTCCGTCAAACAACAGTTTCTTCTCCGTCCATGGTCTAAACTGACACTAGCGCTAGGGCAAAACAGGAAATTGTAGAGCAAAAAGAAAGTACATACAACACCGGGGATTCGCTGGTCGTCACCGACCCAACTACTAGTCCGGCGGTCGCTGGCTTGTCTATGGGAGAGCGGACGGGATCCCGAATTCTCCAGCACCTATGGTCGTATGTGATAGTACAGGCCCGCGAAGCAGCCTTTGCCGATGGCCTTTGCCAGACATCGAGCCGGTCAGCGGCCATTGCCTTGCTGCTCGCAATCTCAGAGCCACGTCCGTTCGGTAGCATTCAAAAGTGCCGGTTCGGTCTGCTGCACAGAAAAGGGGAGTCATGGCTGCCAGCTCTGACGTGAGGATACGGGGTCCTTGGCCCTGTGCTGTGATCAATACGGAAGGTGGGAGTGCGCAAGTTTGGCTCCCGCCGCAGCTGGCTCCTCCCCGCATTTTCAGCCTTAAAGTCTGGGGAAACTGAAGCGAGCCGACGGAGAGAAACGTCAGGTCCATTGCTGGCCTTTAAATCTGGGGGTGTTGGTCGACATCGAGGTTGCCCCGACAGGCTCGCATCACCTGAGCGAGTATTGGATGGTGAAACGGCGCAGTCCCACTGTTACATCGGCGACGCGAAATGAAATCCGCGTCCCGGTTTTTTACGCTGCAGGAACCCCAATAACAGCTCCGCACAGCCCGCGCGTGCCACATTGCAACCGCGGTCAGGCCGACCTCGTCGGCGCGTGGGGTCGCAGGCTTCCCGTCCGCGGCATCTGATCGCCAACGTCTCTGCGCACCGGGCTCGCAGCGCACCGAGGAGGGTTACACTACCAGGGCAGCATCGCATCGTCACCAGCGCTGAAATATCGAATACTGGTCGCCCGTGCACGCTGCTGGGCCCCTTTGATGCGGTCCCCGGGCGGTCACCGAGCCGCACAATGGAGCTATTCATGTGGTCGTCCTGCAGGAGTCGCGACCGGAAAGGGATGCGATGCGCGCGAACGCTCACGAGGGCGCGATGACGAAGGCAGATCTGGTCCAGACTCAGGAGCCGTCACTATTAAATACAACCTTCATCTAAAGCAATATCGGCCATGTCCCGAGGACCAGGAACCGGGAAAGGAGCCCGAATTTGCAAAAACCACAATTATGCTGGTGTTGTTTACAGTTCTCGCCCTGTTGCGACTCCTGCTGTGGGTTGACGCTGCGCCAGCGGACAATGTTCATTCTCGACAAGCCCTACGGTGTGCTGTTAGCTCCTTCACGGGCGTGGTCTCCCTGCCCGGCGTGACCGTTACCATCGAGAGAGCTGTCTCCGTCTCGCAGGGCGGCAGCTACCGCGAAACTGGCAACCTGGGGTTCCCAAACACCATTGACGTACTCCCCGCCCTATGTGCCGTCACCGTCCGCGTCGCCAACACGTCCGATGTCCCGACGAAACCGGCATCGAGCTACCGCTTTGGCATGTTCCTGCCAACAGCTTCCAACTGGAATTCCAAGATTCTCACTGTCGGTAGCGCCTCTTTTGCTGGCGGCATCAACTGGGCCGACATGGGCCAAGGACCGCACTACGGCTTCGCCACTGTGTCGACAGATAATGGCCACAACTCGGCTGGCAGCGATCTGTCGTGGGCCACACCTGCGAGCCTTTACGACTGGGGCTACCGTGCGCTACATGGCTCTGTAGTTGTCAGCAAGCTCCTGATAGCTCAGTACTACGGCAGGCCCCTGACATACTCGTACTACGCCGGATGCTCCACTGGCGGAAGACAGGGACTACGGGAAATCCAATACGATGCCAACACCTTCGACGGTGCAATCATCGGGGCCGCAGCCTGGGACACGACGCATCTCATGCCATGGATCTCCAAGATCGCCGTAGCCCAGCTCAATACCACCAACGGCAAGCTGCGCGCGGCGCAGATGTCGATCATCGCCGCCGAGGTGCTGCGCCAGTGTGACCCGCAGGACGGCGTGACAGACAACATCGTCAGCCAGCCCGAGCAGTGCGACTTCAACATCAACACCATCGTTTGCTCCAACCCCTCAACATGCATAACAGCTGCGCAGGCCCAGGTCGCCCAAAAGATTTGGGGCGACTACTTCGCTAACGGTCGTTTCGTGTACAATGGGTTCGGCAAGACATCAGAAGACCAATGGTCCATTTACTTTGGTGCCGACTCTACCCTGACCGGCTTCGACTTCGACTATGAGCGGTATTGGATCTACAACAACTCGGGATACTCGTGGCAACAGTACGGCGACCAATCCGTGCTCGACTCGGAGCGCGTCAACCCGGGGCAAGCAACTGCCGACAAGTTTGACATATCCGGTTACCGCACACGCCCAGGAAAGAAAGGCGGAAAGATCCTCATGTACCACGGCCTTGCTGACGGTGTCCTCTCGCCGCGCACATCGCTGTATTACTACAACCAGACCATGGCCGCCATGGGATCCGACCTCTCCAGTACGCGCTCCTGGTTCCGCTACTTCGAAGTCCCGGGCATGCAGCACTGTTTCTTTAGCAACAGGTACAACGCGCCGTGGAACTTCGGCGCTCCTGGCGCGGCATCGGCACTGCGAATGCTACCAACTCTAGGCGTCGGACTCCCGGCCGTGGGGGAAGGGTGGTCAGTACCGGGTCATTTGAACGACAGCAACTACGATGCACTGGCGGCGTTGCAGCAGTGGGTGGAGAATGACAAGCCTGTGGATAAGATTATTGCGTCGGCGTTCAATTCGGATTTCTCGACGTATCGGACGAGGCCGATCTGTCCGTATCCGCAGAGGGCGGTGTATGGTGGTGGGAATGTGGATAGCGCGTCTAGCTGGAGGTGCGCGTGAGTGTCGGTATTTGACCTGGACTTGTACTTGTAGTTGAGCGCGGCCTGGAACGCATTTCTACCAGTGTGTATGTCATGTTTGGGACGACGAGGAAGTTCGAGGTACATGACGGGTGTTTTTGAGGATTGCTACGGTTCTTGAACAAAGTTGAGGTCTCTGCCTGTTCTTCTCCGTCTTTTGCTTGACTTGAACATCACAGTCCACATCGCACTTTGCGAACATGTTGTTTTTGAGTACTAAATCATGGAAGACAAGAGACAACGCATTCAGCAAGACGTTCTATCCGAAGGGGGGTTTATACTTCCGATTTTCGGCGCATTTCAGCTCACTGCGACTGCCTATTACGTCAGTGCTACGGTGCTACGGTGGAAGTGGCAACCGTGCCAGTGTGGCGGTGAAACGCAACAGAGGCTTCAGACTGAAGTCACAGTGGAGAGAAATGGCAGTTACACGCCATCCGACTGTCCACTGCAGTCACTACGAAGTACACACACGTTGCGGCCATGCTGGTCTGCAAAAGGTTGAATTTCAGGTTGTTCGCAATGCTGAGGCTTAATAAGAACCGTGACAAGGCTGCACGACATGTCCATGCCACCAGCGAGAACTGCCACATCAAATCCCAAGAAACCCACATTTCTCAGATGACTTACAAATACGACATTCGACCAAAAAGCTACTAATACCAAACCGTTTCTGTCAACTTAAACTGAAATCTGCATCTGCATTCGCAACGTCAGGTGCGGCGTTGCAGCCCGAGACCACTGGCAAAGCGTATCTCAACCTCTTTTTGGGGCAGGTGCATGTCACAGCTGCTCAATGCTCACCTCGGCAGCTGCTCCCAGGCATTTCCACCACCGTGACAGCAAAAATGGTGCCAATCCGGGTCTTTGCCAATTTGGGAGGGCCCGGGAGACTTTTTGGCCCGGCTGAAGCTCGGCGAGCCATTGCGATACCAGTATGATACCCCGAGACACTGCTGCCGGGCGCAGGAGAAAAGCTCACTCGCAGGCAGAAATGCGCATTTCTTGGCACCCCGCAAGCTAGGTACCTACCTCAGCCGCACTGGCGGACATTTGATGTCCCCAAAGATACACCCTGTCAAAGCACCATTTTTTATGATGTGGCATCTCACTCTTTTTCTCTCATTGTCGCAGCCTAGGTACCTCTTACTGAGCGAGTAACATCGGGTCAATATGATCCCACGCACAGAATTACTTGACCGTGGCTGGATGTCCCCGCCTGGAAATTACCAGGCTTTCATCGAGAGCCTCGCCGAGTCAGACCCTCGCTTACGCCGCGCGGACAAGAAATGGCAGCCCGATGGGCCCGCGAGAGCCGTGGTTATCGAGTTCCCAGAGTCGGCTAAAGCCAACGCCCGTTCTCACCAGCCAGTCCCGACCATCTTCTACGATGCGGAACAGCTAAACGAGTATTTCATCAGGAAGAATAACAACACAAGCAAAACGAACGGAAACACCATTTACATCCTAGAAGGGCTCAACCGACACACCATAGAAATCATGGGCGAGCACTTTAACCTACATCCATCAATTTTCTTGGACTATGTCAGATCAGTGCAAGTCCCAGGTTGCAAAAAGGGACACTCTAGCCTTCTTGCGTCAACGTGGGCAGCCAGAGACCACCTCGTTATGAGCTATCGCGAGGTTCTTTCGCTAGATGAGGAAGCTGCAAGCTTTCCCCATCTGAGATGTATCCAGACCGGTCGTGATATAGCGACGACCCGTGTCAACGGGAACTTGGACTGCACTGGTTTGCTGCATCGGAAGGCTGTGTTCTGGACCCGACAAAGAGAGGTGCCACAGGGCGGGTGGGATTGTAAGTTGCGAACTCGACTGTCGCGAAAACACATAACATACGGTAACTTACACAAAGACAAAGGCATTGTCATCTGCGATCCTCCTGTGCAGGCTGCTCAGGACTCGAGCACCGGCACAAAACTCACCCTACTTCTCAAAGGGGGGCATCGTCTGGATGGGTACATGGATTTTGTCCCAACCTCAGCTCAAGTCTCAGCCCGGCGAGGTCCTCCTCGGACGTGTCTTGCAGACGATTTGGCCTTCTATGTAACTACTCATAGCAAACTCGTCGACGGCATCTATTCCCCCGATGCTGTCGCTCTGTTTGTCAAGAAGATCATTGCCAGCCATTATTCACAAGTTTTCGACTACATTAGAGGGCACGTACACATGAGAGTATGTCGTTCATATGTGTGGAATACCCGCTAATCCTCTCTTAGAAACCTGCGCGAGGTCCAGCGCTTCATGCGAGGACCGTCAGATCCATCAAAAGGCGAGCTCTCCCCGCTGGCCAACCTCTCCGCAGTCGAGGCCAACTGGGTCGACGTGCAATTCATTGAGCGAAGGCTGGACAAGGCACGCATAGAACTGGAAGAGATCCTGCTGCAAATAGCGGCGCCTCGAGATTTGCCTGATCCCGGAGCCATCACTTCATGGAAAGACGTGTCTGCAGACTTCCGGCTGCTGTATCACCACCTCCTGTACCTCCAGCAATCTGCCGAGCGCATCAATGCGTCGATTACCGGCTTGGCTAGTATTGTGGGCAACAGGCAGGCTTTCAGGGAGCAGCAACTCTCACTGCACGCGGCGGAGAAGTCAAGGGGGCTGACATTCATCGGCTTGGTCTTCATCCCCTTGGCCTTTGTATCGTCACTGTTCAGCATGTCGGACCCTTATGGTCCAGGGGGGGACCTTTTCTGGCTGTACTTTGCCATTTCGATACCGGTGGGCTTTGTGGTCATGGCCGCGTATTATATCTTTGATTTAGGATTTCGAGCCGACGGGTCCGGGTGGTCGTTTGCAAGAATTTCGGAGGTATGGGGGGGTGCAATAAGACGTCGCAGTCAAGGGACAAGGAGGAACACACCCTTGGCGAGACTGGATAAGGGGGGACATGGTATACATATTGGGTAAGGTACGAAGGCTCCGGCAAAAAGAAAGGGGCCAGTCGGTCGATGCGGCTTCGTCATATATATTTTATTCGCACGGTATGTCGAATCTGGTGGTTCAGCCCTTTCCTCCTGCGTCGGGGGACTTCAAGCGCTAAATCCGCTAGAACTTTCACGATCACCGGGACCTCTTTGCTTCATTACACGAACTGCACGTCCGATAGGCGTTTTGATAAGTGGTTGGCCAGGCAGTGGGCAAGGTAAAGGTGCGCACTGGCCGAGTGGCCCCTTTCTTTTTGCCGGAGCCTTCGTACTTAAGCAGGATACTAGGTTCCAGAATAAACTCAGTAAAACAATAAACACCTCACCTCCACACTCTCCCGGCACTCAGCATCCCTCTCCTCTGGATCCTCCACCGCGCAATGCGGTACCCGACGAGCAGCAATTGTCTCGTCGCTGTCAAAGCACTTGATAAGTACCACCTCATCCGGCCGCATCGCATGCTTGAAGTACCACCTGTGCGCAGGATTCGCCTTGACCGTCCACGATTCCATGCGCCGTCCGCTTCGGGTGTAGATAATAGACGCGGGTACAAGATCATCATCCGCGACTGAAGTCGCATCCGCCACGGCGAGGGGGTCCTTGTAGACTATTTTGATGGGGCGCCAGACCTAGAAGTACACTTTCGTCAGCTGTAATACACCTATTAATAGAAACCGGGTGTCAAAGTAATAAGCTAGTTAGAAAGAACATTGGAAGTATTGTTTCACAACACCCCCTTCCCATCATTCATATCACAACTCACATTCACAATCTGCCACCTCCTCTGACGCAGCAGCTCCTCGCCCTCTGCACCAGGAAAGAGTTCACGCAGCCGAATCACAGCGCCCTCATACGACTGGTCCACGTGCACATTGCGCAGTGGGCCCCGCGACGCGCTGTTGTTCTCTCCCAGCTTGTGCCAATAAGCCGGGCCACGACGAACCTTGTGGTCGAACGCAACGACACGACTTGCCTTGGTACTGCAGCACAGAAACACACATTAAATTCAGTCAGTCGGTCGGCCTCAGTCTCAGTGGCGCCTGCAGAACCAGGAAAGAATCATGATGGAAAATAGAATGGCGTACAAGTTCCTGAGCAGCTGTTCACATTCGGGGTAGTACTTGGCACGGAGAACGCCCTCGTCATGGAATCCATGCTCCTGCTCCTTGCTCGCGTGGGCGTGGAAAGCAAAGCCGTGGCTGTCGAGCGTGAAAGAGTCTTCGGCCCCCGTAACGTCGGATACTGTCACGGTCGTGGGGACCGTGGGGCGCTCGTTGCTGACTTGTGTGCTTGGATCGCCGGAACCGGACATGCATCAGCGGCCGGGCACTCCTTTGAGACACGGGCGCATCTGGCCAAATGGGAATCAGACTCACCTCCCCACATAGACTGGAGTGGGTGAGCTTCCATCTCCCGGATCTAGGTAATAGTTGACCGTGGTGAGAAGATCGTGTCGTTGAGTTTTCATCTTGGCTGGAATCATGTTTCGATCAAGAAACGGCGAATGCGGATATTCCGCTCTCCGCTCTCGGCAGCCAAGATGCGAGTCCCCTCACTTCTCTAACGCCGCCTCAGGGTGGTGTTCGTTTAAACTGTGCACAAACGCTATTCCCACTTATTACCCGAGTGGGACCATCTGCACGTTGACGTATTCCTACGCATATGAGCACTTTTGTTATTGCACAAGGCTGAAACGGGTGAACCCGATGGGAACGGGTGAGATAAAGACACGGGCCCGAAAGAGGTGGATTGTGTTATCCATCTTCTCGTTATAGGAGCATTTGCTACAAGTACTCCACATTTGAAGTCCACATTCCGGGGAGCGGGAACACAAGGGTCGACGCGATCAATCCTGAAGCGAAGATCCCACTTCCTGCGGTTCAGCATTCGTGGGTCTTTGCCGGCAAAGAGGCGAAGCGATTTTCGAAATACGAACGTTAAAATCCGAGCTTTTTGTCGTGCGGTTGACGGTATGAGGTGGGCATTGAAGGGTTTTGGAAGATGATCAGAGGAGTATCCTAGGAAAGCCGAGATTCTGAGCTCATATCGGTAGATTCATGTTTGCTTTCGCCGCATCGCTGAGAGAGTTGATCCTTCAAACGACGGGTCCGGGTTTCAGATACCAAAGTCCTTTTCCAATGAGGATAAAGCCTTGCTGCTGGGAAATTCCGCACTTGCTGATAAATAGGCAACCTCCCCGCAAATTTTTACTGAATTGAGACTGATTATTGTACGCACATTGATGGTGTGATGTTTTTCATTGTATCAGCATTCGCCAACTAAAGTAAAAGGAAAGACTTTGCGATTGTTAGTTCATCGACGTTCACCGACTTTCGACATATGCCTATTCCGGGTCGCACACCGAGCATTCCTGCTTTGGATTCAACACTTCTGAGCCCACCTACTCCATCGGGGGGACCCAAGGCCATGGAACTCCCCGTCAAATCGAGCACAATTGAACCCAGGATCAAAAGGCGGCAGGCGCGCACCCGTGGCGGTGAGACATGCATCCGCTCGCATTCCGCCTCTGTAATCATCCATTAGTTGGGCTTGATCATGGCATGGGCAACGTTCTCTAACAGGTCGCCAAATTCCAGCCACCAGAGCCCTGGCGCTCCAAGCGAAAGATTCAGAAGTACTTGATAGCGGAAGGAGACCGCCCCGGAACGTAAATTTGAGAGTCGGATATGCAACAGGAAGAGACCTATTATATCAATGGGAACCCTGTCCAATATCAAGACGCTAAGTATTAGGTATTGGTATGCGAAGCCTTTGACTCTCCCGTCAAACCCATCATGCCCAAGCTCAGGCTGGATCTCCCAGCCGAGGACTGTGAGAACACATATCGTGCACTCCAGCGTGATAAATGAGGCTCAAGCACAGGAATTCTCTCTGGAAGCGAGGTGGATATCTGGAAGCTACCATTCCTTTCCATCACTGCTAGTGCCAACCGTGGTGTATCACAAAGAATTTCACCAATCGATCGGGCCGGATGCAAGTTGAATAGGCGCGACTGGCTTGTCGGTGGGCCTAGCCGGCACGAGTTGAAATAGCGAGCCTTGTGGTGGTGGCAGGCAACTTGAGACGAGCCAGATAGGGTGGCCCTCCATAATGACCGGAAACCTGTCAAAAAACAAAAAATCAATGACGGAGGTTGGCCCGCGGCCGGTGCCCTGCCATCCGAGACAAAGTACCCTTCAGAAAAGGGCCAATGGTGCTGCTCGAGATAATGCAGGCTAGGCGGCGCGCAGGTGTGACTGGACGGGGACATGTCTCCCGAAGCCCGGTGTGCCTACCATTGCATTGTGCGACCTGGAGGAGAGTTCGACATCAGATCTCCGTGAGGGCTGCTCCTTCGCCGTATCGGGTGGTGACGACTCATGCAAGGCGCACTGCGGTGTGACAGCCAGTACGTTTTCTCAACCTTTCTCTCAACTGCGCACACCGGGTCTTATTTTCAGGTCTGCTTCTCCGTCTGCCAGTTCCGCGGAGGGGGTTAGGTTATGTCTTTGTTCGACCGGTGACGCAAAGTAGGAATCTAAGACAGCCGTCACATGCGTTGCTGCGAATCACGTTGTTTCAATGATGAGATGTTCCCGACATGTTTCTGCGACCTGGCTTCCCAAAGCGGAGACTGATCCTTGCAAATCCCTTTTGTCGGGTCGCTTGGCCATCCTTGGAGACCGTGGCGGCCTGATCATGGGGCTTGCTGAATGCGTTGCAAACTGCTGTGTTGGTGCCCACTGCGCTTAGTTGGTCGACCCAAGAGCACCACTGAAGATATGCTCACAGCCGGGAATGGAGATCATGCCTCCTTTCTGACTGATGGTTTTGAGAAGGACGAAACAGAGTTGGGCGAGTATGCGGATCCAGACGCAGGGAAACCGGCGTCGAACGCTTTGACTTTGTGATCCTTCCCGTGTATGGGTACGATTCCCGCTGCGGTTCAACATTGCTCGGTTCCAATGGCCTCCCGCTTTGGATTCGGGCATCTCATCACACCCGGAGGAAATCGCGTGAACAAATTCGGTTGCCAGCCGCATGCTGATCCACTAACAGCCCGACATGCACTTCTCGCTGACACTTGATAACACTGTGAATTATCTTCGGTTCTCGCCCTCCTCCGGTCTGCCACCGCGGATGTGCAGCCAATTGCGAGGGGTTCTTCCGCTAAAATGGAGAGATGAGCTATCATATGCTCTGAGATGCCAAAAGGCGGGGCAGGATGCAATAATGTCGTGTTTTTCTCTCCTTCCATTCGCACACGAGAAAAGAGGGACCCGTGCCTGCGTTTTAGTCTTGGGTAAAACGCGATCAATGGACCCCAGGTCGCTTGTGATATTCGAGAGAGCTTCTCGGCATCTGTCTCCCAGAGCCTGACGGCCGATAGAATGCACCTCGCTACCCCGGCCCGATGGGGAACCCCCCATCGGGACCACCACTTTTTGATCGACAGCCCGTCTGCACGCGAAAGAGCCAATAGGGGGTTTCGCGCGGTTAAGCGCAGGCGAGCGTCTCTCATCACGCAGGCAGGCACGACAGGCTCGGCTTGTTGATCTTCACGTTCACCATTCAAGCTCAGAGCCCTTGGAAGGTGTTCCGCTATTCCCCTAGCGTGCACGCCCCCTGTGGCCCCAGCGCCATCGCGCAGCCGCAAGATGACGCTTGCCCCTCCCATCATCCATGACGGGAGACCGTGGGGTGGACAGTGCCTTGCCGTTTGTGAGAGAGCCAGGCCATGATACAGGCATTAGTGATTGGTGGGATGGTTGTCCGAGGCTCACGACTGGTCACCGCTCATTGCCCTGGGCACTACCTGCAGCCGGGTTGGGTCCAAGGTGCATATCGATTCGTCTCACCGCATTGTAATCGCTGAAAGCTTGGGGCTGCCTGGAATGCCGTGCAACTGCACTGTATGGGCGTGTCGGTCCGGCCCAAGATGCCATTCTGTTGGTCAATTTGCTATGAGAAGGAGTCGACAACTGTAGAAGAGGATTGCGGTCCCAGCAAGTCTTTCCTTGGGATTCTCTGGGTTGGCGCGGCCGCCCTGCAGGCAAATGTGATAGAATTGGTCGGGTGCCGAAGCCGTTGTGCGGGGGTTCGCCCGGGTCGATGTTTGTGACACGCGCTGGTTTGCGGATCTGGTCTGGACAAGCTCGTCATGTTCCCAGACAGAATCCGGTTGATGTGTTCATGTTTGTCGTTGAGAAACGAGTGGCTGTCAATTGCCGGCGGTCGTGCAACGACACCATGGGGGGATGAGGAACCACTGAAGCATTATTTCGGATGGGTGGGTAGCCCGGCCGATCCAGTCCCGACTCGGGGTTGCTGAGCAGTAGAATACATGTGCGTGCATATCGGCCGTTGTCTGGACCGTTCGAATTAACGCCATCCTGAGGGGTCTCCTGATGTGTGCATGAGAGCCAACTCAGTGTGATCTCCAGCCCTGTACATGGCTCTCCAAGAGGAAAGCAGGCCCTCCCTCCACCCCCCACTAGAGCGAGGATACGGGCCATTGGTGTCGCGACTGAGCGGCGCCCTATGACGCATGCCCAGTGATGGCGTTCGCTTGCCCAGCAATCCTCAAGCAATTGCCGCAGTCGTGTCGTCTGTTCGCTAACGTCAGTTAGATGTCTCCCATTCCCAAAATGGATCTCAACCGCAGGAGGGCTTGCGAGGATGGTGACCAATGCCAACCGTCCATTGGTGTTTGTCCCAGAGACACCGACACACTCAAAATCGTGTCAATAGCGGAGCTCCCCAAGAGAGACACAAAGGCGAGAAAACTATCGGCCCTGGGACCTGCATTGCCAGCCCATGCCATCCCGCGATCAGAATCAGTCGGACTGAGGGATAAACGATGGACCGAGCGACAGAATACCATTTTGATCACCGGCCAACAGAGGTACAACGAGAACTCTGCCTTGATAGAGAACTGAGGGCTGACGGTTGCAGGACCTTGTTGGGGAGCTCCTTGGATACCCGTCAACCACGGCGTTTGACAACCCAGGATTCGCGCATTTTCGGCTTCCAACACCGCTCGATAACCTTTCGCAAAGCCCGGTATTGAGTTTACAGAGCTCTTCGTCAAGCTATGTCGAAACAAACGAGAGGTTTGTGTTCGAAAACCACTTGTCTGGCCTGCAGAATCCAGTCGGTGCCGATCCCGTGTGCACATCCACGAGCTTCGCCGGATACGATGCGTGTACTTCGCCGCTCGACTCTTCCTGGTCTCGCAGCACGCCAACGACTCCATCCGAAGATACTCTGGTCGGATACTTTGCTACCACTACCGGAACTTGCTACGGCGCAGGGAACGTGTCTCCACTTCCTGTTGACGGAACGAACTGGGTCGGCCCTTTCGTCCACTTTGACGGCATCCATCCTGGCCCAGCCACCTCAGGTCCACCGAGCTGCGCAGAACTCCTTCACTCTCGTATCGCCAACCATCTGCAGTGCCAAGCCGTGATAGACGAGGCGTTCCCGCTAAAGTGCGAGCTCCGCCCAGAAGGACATGGCTGGGACGACAAGCCCATCGAGCCGATCGAAGTGGAAGTGACTGCGGATAAAGGAGCTGGCGGGAGAAAGATGAACGATATGGCGTTAGCCACCGCACCGCGAGGGAAGAGGTTGAAGAGTCGGAAGTCGTCGGCCAGAAAAGACCTGCTGGAAGAAGCCTCCTCGCCCGGCCCAGCTCTTCGGACCGCAGCCCGAAAGCACAAAGGGGCCAACTCGATTTCAAAGCCCGGCGAGTCGGTGCAAGCGCATCGCGCCAGAGCCTCCCACAACCAAGTAGAGAAGGAGTATCGCAATCGTCTCCATGGATACTTCGAGCGGCTGCTCAAGGTGCTTCCGGATGAGGGGGAGCAGGGCGACGAGGGTGCGTCGGGACAGTCGCAATCTGGGTCTGCAAGCAGCGAGAATGGTCAGCACAAGCGACTGAGCAAGGCCGAGGTGCTGCAGAAGGCTCGCCTGCATATCAAGCTGTTGGAAGACGACGCCGCCAGACGAAGGCGCGAAATATCAGGGTTGCAAGCGGCGCTGGGACAGGCGGCGGACGGCGATCAATGACATTATGTTTTCGAGCTTACATGGATGAGTTCGGAGGGGGGAGGGCGGCAGCGTTGGGACCCAATTGGCTTCTACCTTGCTCGAGGACTACAAACAGAAATGTTGCAAATTGAGGGTTCTTCGCACTTGCCCTTATACCATGACACTCAGCTGCCTGAGCATTTCCTCCAGCGAGAACCGTCGGGTCGTCTCATTGGACCGCTGAAATCCAGACCCGGAGAGATTTTAATGCTACCTACGTCCCGTAGGCTAGTACGGGATGTAAGGTAGGTAATCAAACTGCGGCCCGGACTGCTATGCTCGGCCTAACGAATAATGTTTTAGTTGCATGCAATATCGTACGATGCCACAAAGTTGGCGAATCTGAGCCCACTGACCGACAAACTGCCCAGCTTAATCTTCACCGCATGCACCCAAACACCCCAGACTGTGCGAGTAAAGCAAACCTGAGGTTAAGGCACCGTGTGGAATGGTCTAGGCCCTTGTGGATTTTTGACCTTCTCGACGTCATTCGCGTGTTCCGTTCTAGATGCAGACAACGTACATTGACACGCAGTTCCGGGCCTGTGAAAAGTGGGTGGAATCGTTGATTTAAAGATGACCCGCAAGCTCCTTCCTTTGAATATGGCCAGTCATAACGGCCGGGCTTCAAACTAAAACTAAACCAGGAACATCCGCATTCCACAATCCCGGGCCCTCATGGCAAACTCTGGCAAACCTGTTTACGGGCATCTTGCCACGCAAACATCGCAAGTTCGTTGCAAATCGTTATTGGTCGATTCTCGTCATCCCGCAAACCGATGTGCCGCACAACTCCATCCAGTACCCCAGCACTATGCCGCCATGCCGATCCAAAACGCCTTGCGCTGCCGGAAAAAAAAAAGAAATAGGAAAACAAGGGCGAATTCGCCGAAACACCCCATCTAAACACACCTGCAGCCCCCAGATACCGACCGTCGGTGTGTGAGCACTCTGTGCACTACAACTCCAAGGTCCCAGCTCTGCTGATCTCCATCCCTCATTGCCACAACACTTGCCCAGCAACAGAGCCGCCCCTCCTCGGACATTCGGTTTGCTTCCTGCTCGCCAAGACCCGAAAACTCGGCCAAGAGACACCGCGAGAATACCCAATTGCTGTCGTCATCGAAATGCCGAGGTGCTGTTGTCGCTCCGTCTGGGGGTACCGAGTGTGAGAGCAGGCTCCGGAAAACATCCCCGGGAAGAGCGACCCGCTCAATCTTTCCGCCGCCGGCGCCGCCACGAGGTGACATCTCCGAAAGCGATGTGACCTCGAGTCGGCAGCGAGGGACGTGCACGAGTGGTGTTTCCACGAGTTGTGGCCCCCTCTCTCCCTGCCGTGCCGACCATATCGCCACCAGGTTCTCTGAAGAAGGCATGCCATGAGCTTCGGCGCTGGCCTGGGGGATCGGATGCCACGTCATATATTTGGTGGATGTCGTGAAGCTGTTCGGTGATTCCTTTGCTGAGAGCTCTCGGATGTGGGCGAGAACGAATCCACCCGAACCGGGACGAACGGCGACGTCGACATTGTCGGAGCCGTTGCTGACCATGGAGGCCATTGTGGTCCCTGTGCAAAACCAAGGACGATGGCAGGTCTGAAGTTTGGTCGCGCGGGGAAGTCCCGACAGCCCAACAGCCATCTTGGCAACAGGCGTTGTTTTGTGCGGAGTAGGTCCGTATGTCAAGATTGGAGAGGTGCGTCAAGAAGCCTGCCAAGTAAGTTGGGGTTGGGGACCTGACGCACGGCGTCGGGGGATACCATATACTCGAGCGAGCGGCCGGTCTGGTGTCAGCCCTCGTCCTGTCTGCTGCTGTGCAACCCCCCACCTCCCGGTCTCGAACCCAAGGAGCCTGACATCCTGGTACGGCTTCCGTGTCGGTGAGCGACACTATGGCGAGTGGCCACATTATCCCGAGTGCAAGGGATCGTGCAGCTCTTGGTATCAGTGCCACACACGGCCAACCGGGCCCACCCCCTCGGCAACACCAACACCACAGGCTCGGAGATAAGTGCTTAAACTCGCACAAACGTGCCGCTGAGCAAGGCGGGATAAGGCGGCAGATGATTTGTCGAGACGCGGTGGATTGCTCCAGCCAGAACCGAATTGGGTTGCAAAGATCGGCTCCCAGGGGGGCGCGCCCCCAGTTCGTGATGGAGGCTGCCACACGTGCGCGCTTGATGAGCCGAATTGGCTCGGGACGTGCCCCCCCCCGAGTGGAAGGCAAGGCCAGGGCCAGGGGCGGAATTCCCTCCACCCCCTTTCAATTCGGGCGGTACCTAGTGAAGTGTTGTCCGTCTCGCAAAAACATGCCATCCTGCGGGCAGTGGGACCGTGCTCAGGCTGCCCTTTGGGACAAGCGCAGCATATTTGGCGTCATTTCCTCCGGCGGGACTCGGGAGTACCAGACTACTTTGTATCGACCGGGATCTGTCAGCTCCTGTCGTTGGTGGTGACCATGGAGCTTTGGATCGCCCACTGACTCAGTCTGAGAGGCCCCGTGCATGAGCACGACGTCGCTGCGCTCTTTTCCCCATTCGTGCCGCTGGAGACAGTACCCGCCCGCTGACCGCATCTCACGGTTTGCTGAGAATCGCCAAGAACTCAGCAAGCAAGAAGAGCTGAGCTCAACATGGACTTGTGAACTGAAGCGGGCAATGACAATGGATCTGTCCTGCCGGTTTGGCATTTTCAAATTTCGCAAGCCACGCCGCACCAAGAACGGGAGGCCGAACCCCGCCGTGTCTCGAAGCCCGGCAGGCAAAACGAAACTGAACAACAGTGGGCCAGGCACAACACGAGGATGGAACAAGATGATGGATCAGCTATGTCTCTCCGGTCTCTCTGGTTCTCCTGTCAAGATAGGTGCAACCAATAATGCCGCTTGCCGCCCATGCTTTTCTACCCGCCGAGCCCCACTTCGGACCCTCGGACTCGAGGGGATGAACTTCTGTGGGGGTTCTGGGGTAAGGCCCCCTCCCGCCCTGCCCCTGGCAGATTGCCCACTGCCGGAGCGCCTTATCATGAGGAGTACGGAGCATCCCCTCTTATTAGAACAGGACTCTCTAGCTGATGGGAAACGTAGGATGACAATTATTAATCAATGGCCATGGTGGGTCTGGAAGAGTCCGAGGAGAGAAAACAGCGGTTCCCGCTTCCTGGCTCTCACCCGAAATAAGCAAGCTCAATGTAGCTAGAAGTTTTGGTGTCCGGGAGCATCGCTCATTTGATGAGTTCTCGATGCCGTCAGCCTGCCTACAAGGACGCCTTCCCCTAGCTATACGAGCATCAGCCGTCGGTCTTTGCAAAACGCTACGCCACAAACCCTACGTACCTAGTGTATGCTACATGCCGTAGCCTTTTCTGGGCGGCGCAGGAAGTGTTCACCGCGACGACGAGCCGAGGTATTCAGTGACGCTCTGGCAGGGAGACGTACCATCTCTCCATATCGGCCCTTCGTCGGCACGCTTGTTGGCACGCTTGTTGCGTAAATAGCCCTCGCTTGGGTACCAACGTGCAGCAGGATGCAATTTATGGCATACGTGCAGCGTCCTACACTAGCACAGGCACTAAACATTAATTCAAGGTATGGTCCTTCACTTCATTCTCCACCTTTCGGCACTCCAAACCGAAGGATGAGGCTACGCCATGCAGCCCAGGATCAAATAAGCGACATGTCGAAAATATTCCCCATCAAGAGCGGAACGGCTGCTGCCTGGCCAGGTCCATTGGCAACACTAGTAAGGTAGGGTAGCTCGGCTATTGAACTCCGAGCCTGCGGGCTATGTACGAGTACCAGGAAAACTGATGCGCAGCAGAATGCAGGAGGTACCTTGTACCGTGACGCGTCTGGTGCTTATCTAGACCGCCCATAAGCTAGGAGTAGGTGGGTGGCCGGACCGTCAAGCTCAGACACCACAGGTGCGGCGATTGCGATCGCCCGTCACAGGTCAGCGTAAGACTCAAAGATCTTACAGGGTCCCTGACGCTGTCACGCTGGACGAAAGTGATGGTATTTCAGCATTGATTACTGGCTACAGTTGCTGGTCCTCGTTTACGAAATACAGCTACCTACCAAGTTACGACAGCATATAGGATTTCCTATGGACCAGCACCGACAATCTCATAAGCACTTTTGGCCGTGTGGAACTGTATTGTTACCATTTGACAGTGGTTTGAGGCTGAAGAGTACCCTCAGTCAGAATTACTGCATCATTCCTCTGCACAATTCGTATTCGCTCAGCGCCTCCAACTGGCAAGCGAGGGTATACAGGCAGGTATTGAGGCATGCGTATCTCCTTTTATCTGCCTATTGGTTTGTTGTTGGGCTATCAACCGTACCTTCCTTGACATTTTGTCAAGAAATAGCACCAAATTTGAACTTGGACTCCGAAATTGTCTCTCTTTGCTGCCTATCACGAACGCGGAATAAAGCGACACTCACAAACTTCGCTCAAATGGCAAGAACACTCCTCTCTGTGGTATTTCCAATGATCTCAATCCCATGAACCAGTACTCAAAAAACACCTGATCACACAGCACTAAACTGTCCAAAGCTCGCATAATGTTCATTGATGCCAATCTCACTGGCACTGCTCGGGAGGGTATGTGAGCATACATGTATACCGCCCTCCAATCCCGAGGCCCAGAGCGGCGAGCTCTGTGGCTTATTCAGCCGCTGTTGCGACGAGTCAAGATCAAAGTCGTCAGTTCTTGCCGTGGTCGCCAAGGGGTTCATGATCTCGAGGCATGGGCACATCGTTGCTCCTCTTATCTGCCTCTACTGGCACCGCGGCGACGTGCTCCTCGTGGAGCAGGGGAATCTCTGTTGCCTCGTTGATACAATTAGCATAGATAAAGTTGTCGATGTGGATGTCCCTGTGGATGTTCTCGTCGCGATCCACGACTCCGAGGACATATTTGCGGAAGAAGATCCCCCCGGAGCGGTTCTCAGCACACACACACACACACACACGACCAAAAATCTTCATACGACAGCTTGCCATGACCATCACGCGGTCGGGCCGTCACTGCGAGGCATTTTTGGTGGTCCGTCGAACATAGGATCTCCGTCTAGAATCTCCAGAGAAGCTAGTACCACAAGCTCGTGGCTTAGCTGGATCTATTCGATATCCCCAGCAGCGCCGTGGCCACTCCCGACCCCCTTCTCCCCAAACTACCAGTCCCTTTTCTCATTGTGTCGCCAAGCTTGAGATTCATGGATGGGGTTCAGGGCTTAACGACGACCACATTCCTCACGGCACAATGGTCGATATCCCTCCCGTCCCTACCTAACAATACATTGATCCACATGAAAATTGGGAAATCACACAGCACTGATAGATGCAATTGTCATGCGAATATGGCAAGTTAGGTTGTGTATCAACATGGAACAGCAGCTTGCTCCTATGGTCTTTGCAGTTGTGCCTAAAGCCACAAACACAGAGACGCTATTACAACTGATATAGCGCCCTAGACCTCAAAATACCTCTCTACCTTCATCATAATAGCAATATACTGTGCAGCTCAAGGTTAGCCAACGCTAACTAGACTGGTGGAAAGCCCAAAGGACCTCAAGCACGATGATCTTCATCCGACACCCCACTCCGGCATCCGGAAGAACGAGGCCAGTCAGGCCAGCCGCCTTGGCAAATTTGACTAGTGAATCGCCTCTATATTCGGGACCACCGACGCCCGAAGCCAAGCCGTACCACTGAGTCTTTTCGGTAGGGAAATCGTCCTCACTTGGTAGTCTGTTGTTCAGCAATCTCCTCGCGAGATTATGTTTGTACGCTCGCCTGACAATCTCTCCGGCGGTTGACAGAAGTCTCCTAAGGTGTTCAGCTTTACCGATGCCCAGGGAAAATCATCAAGCGAGTTAAGGAGGAGGGGCTTCAGAGGGTCATCAAAGCTTATCTCTTATACGTATTGCATGTACTCGCACGTGTTGAAATGCTGGGCAGGACTCTCACCCTGGAAGACGGCGGGTATGGACTGGAGATTTTGAGCGTTCTCATACAACAATGGCGAGGAGTGGGTGAGGATGAGAGATACCTAAATACCGAGTTAAGCTAAGTTGGTTGAGATTTCGCGTATCTCGCAACAACTTTATCCAAAATGATGTATTTTTCCGCTCTGTTGTGTATTTACTTTTAGTTTTGTTCATCAGCGGGTAGGAACTCCGCATAGATACTTATGATGTGTTAGTCACCCTCGAGCTCCAAAACCGTCCTGGAACCCCTTGATAGAGCGTTGGCTACATGTTACCGGGCGTGCTGGGAAAGTTGAGTGCAAGCAGTTGAGATGGTTGCTAGGACGTGCTTGATGATCTGCGCGTTTTCTGCCATTTCTGCAGGACATTTTGGTTTGGATCGCCAATCACCAATCTGAGCCTAGGAATACGCCATGCCAGGAACGCGATCCCAATTTACCCGGTCGGCTGCAGCTGTCGCAATTGGAGATAGGGTTCAGCTTTGGGTGTGCCGCGGGACCCATGACCCATCGGTAGGTTCTGAGCGCGACGCTAGAACAGCCAATAGTCTCTCTCAAACCCCCACGTTCTGGAATGGGTTCTCGCGGTTCCTTCTCACGTGAGGATCCTGGTCTGCAGGAGGCCAACAGATCGGATGGCTGTTCCTCGGGACCCTCAACTGCGTTTCAACATTCTTAGCCGTCTGGAGCCGCGCACGCGAAAAGGAGAGCCAATCGCCATGGGATGTTGACCCCCCCATCACGTCCAGTGACCAAAATCCACCCAGGGGCTGAGCTGAGACGAGAGATGCCATTCAATTGCACTTTTCCTCTTGATCCGGTGGGATACACCACTGAATTGATTGCTGATAGCACGCGGCCAGCCCCTGATCCGACCCCGCGAAGATGGATAGGGTTAGAGTAGGCGAGGCGACGAATACGGGAGAGCTTGGGATCAGCGGCGCCGGTGGACACCGGTGAAGAGGACACATCCACAACGCGGACAGTCCCGGTCGATTGGAACTCGGGGAATCCTTGGAGGCTTTCTGGAAGTGGCTCTGGAAATAGACCGGGCAGCATAGGTCGGGCTAGGAAGAAACGAGGAGCAGCGTCGCTCGGCGCGCAAGTCGATCGGCCACTCACAGAACAGCGCCATACACCGGTGTGAAGCCGTCGGGACTGGTGGGCTGCGCAGCGGGGTCTCGTCATGCAGGGCACCAAAATTTGCCCCTGAACAGCGGCCGTCGAATCATTGGCGGAAGAGGACGTAGAAGAAAAAAGCAGGAAGAAATTCCGCTGCTGTCAAACCCAATCCGCGTGGGGGTGGGGGTCAAAGAATCGGGGTCGCTGAGGCGCTGGGGAACGCCACCAAAATCTGGAGTCGCCCCGCCACCGGCAAGGTGAGAGCGGATCGAGTCGGGCCCAAGGTCCAATCTCGACAATTGATGCATTTCCGCTTAGGTGATGCTAACACCATATTGACACATCGAATGGAGCCGGCTTTCCGGCCGCGGTCTCGGTGCGTCTTCTGTTTTGCTCGACCGCTCTCCCTTCTTCGCGCCTCGGGCGTACATAGTAGCAAAGTAGGTGCCGCCCAGGAGAGTTGGGGGGGCAAGTGCGACCGCAACTGTGTCCGTCGTCATTGAGGGCCTCCGAACACTGGCCGTCGGGACCTGACCCCCTCACGTCGGCCTCACCGCCGATTGCGCCCGACTTCTGCCCTCCCTCGCCGCTGCAGGGGTTCGGCGGGCCTTGAGAGCTCGATTTGCTCCTGTGATCACCCCAACTGGCCTGCGAGATGCCACGACGGGCCCGGTGTGGCGTTGACATCGCTTCAACCGCTTCAATTGCGCCCTGTCGCCGGCCAGGGTCAGCCAGCCTTCTTTTGCACTTTCGCTGACGCAAACGTCTCCGAACACTGCCGATTTACGACATTCGTGGATCGCGGCCGCAATGGCAACCCCCACGCTCCGGCAAACCCGCTCGGCTGGTCTTTGTCAAGCCATGCACGCCGCGGTGGCTACCCGGGACGCTGATGGAGCCTCACTCAGTGCACCTTGGTACTTTGGTGCGAACGACTGGACGGGACCCGCCATCATCTTCCCGTCGCAAGGTTTACACCCACCCAAGTACCCCCAACAAGTGTATCACGAGGACAGTTTCTCGTTATTGCGCTTGGTGTTCCTCCTACCCCCTGGCTGGGTCTTTGTTTCCACACCCCGTCCTCCTGTCGAGTGCCCCCCCTCCCCATCTCTCCTTCCCGTCCAACCCTTCCCAGTATTTAAGCTCCCGCTTGCCCGTGCAAGACAACCGTTGACCTCGAGTATTGCACGTATCACCACATCCATCCCGTTCGCCAATTATACTTCCCCATACACACGCACCCCTGAAACACTCTAACTCCGCCGTTACAATGGACACTCCCTGCACACCAACGACACCATCTCACGATGAGCGTCTTCAGAATCCAGACCACTCGGGTCGGTTACCCGGTGGCGTCTACGTCCCCATGCTCGCCTTCTTCACACCCGCAGACACAATCGATGTCCCAACAACACAACGACACACTGCTCGCCTCCTGGCTGCGGGTGTCACGGGGCTGGTCGTCCATGGCTCCAACGGCGAGGCTGTTCACATGTCTCGACGTGAGCGACGCGAGGTCATCGAGGCAGTAGCGGACGCTGTGAGGCACGAGTCTGATAGCCACGCGGTCCCAGTCATCGCCGGGTGTGCTGCCCAGTCCGTACGAGAAACGATCGAGCTCTGCCAGGAGTCCCGGGACGCCGGCGCCACACATGCCCTCGTTCTGCCGCCAGGCTACTACGCAAGCATCCTGAGCAAAGACGCCATCGTCAACTTCTTCCATGAGGTGGCCTCACAGTCGCCCATCCCTATATTGATCTACAACTTCCCTGGCGCCGCGAACGGCGTTGACCTCGACTCAGATACACTGCTCCGAATTGCCGCTCACCCTCGCGTTGTGGGCGTGAAGCTCACCTGCGGAAATACTGGCAAGCTGGCACGCATGGTGGCTGGGGCCCCCAAGGTCCGTGGTGGACGGGACGACTTCTTCGTGGCAGGCGGCAGCGCCGACTTCATTCTGCAGGGGCTTGTGGTTGGCGCTCATGGGACCATCAGTGGGTTCGCCAACTTGGCACCTAGGGCATGCGTCCGCATCGGTGAGCTATTTGAGCAAGGCCAGTTCAAAGAGGCGCGCGAGCTGCAGCATGAAGTGGCCAAGGCGGACTGGCTGGCCATCCGGTATGGCTTCGTAGGTGTCAAGGCTGCCATGCCGTACTTCCACGGCGAGGGTGAGACGTCATGCGCGGAGCCAAGGCTACCATTCACCAAGCTGCAGGTCGATGGGGAAGCAAGCGACGAGATCCGGCACGGCATGGCTGGAGCATTGGTCATTGAGACAAGGCTGGCCGCAGAAGCGGTTGGGAGCAATTGAGCGGTGAATCTGAAGGAAAGGAAAAGGGTTGGGGGACTAGGCAAAAGCATTGCGTTGTTTCATCATACCAGACAGTTTTGTAATCAGTGGGGGGAAAAGTCTTAGACAGATTTGGCCGCGCAAGCGCTCCAAGCATTGGGCCTTTCAGGGGCATCGAATTCAAACCCATATTTCGCGGATTTCATCAGACGGGGTATTATTGAACCCGGGGATTCTTGAGCAAACACCACATGATGTCTGCGGTCGAGCCTCGCGACGAATTGGCGCAGTTGATGGAGTCGGGGTTAAGGAAGGAGAGAAGCCGAACTAGTGTCAGAGATCAGCACCGCTAGCCAACCGCACGTCTGTGGAGAGCTCGTTCGAACGACTTCATATGCTCTATCTTATCCATCCTCGATTTCATCCCTTCGGTATTCGCGAACGCCCCGCGATCTCGCACCGCGCGCCCTCAACCCTCAAGCTGCGCAGGACACTTCGTGGATGACAAACGTCGCCGATCTCCTTGCACACCGAACTCCGCGAAACCCTACATGGTGATGAAGGACGGATCGTTCTTGGAGATCCCTCCCCCGGAAGGCTACGATGGCTCGGCTATTGCGGCAGCGGGGGGAGTGAGGAGCCCCCTCTGTGATCTGCTAGTCTAGGTCCTACCCTGCTCTGCTTAGGTCAAGAGCAGTTGAGTTCGACCACCACGAAGACGCGGAGCCTACGATTATAAGCAGGCCTCGCACTTGACGTCTGGCCAAAACTTCATGGGTTCGAAGCTCATCATCTATCACCAAGGGAGCTACCCGGGCTTCCTATCGTCGGTATTTTTGATCCCGGAGCATGAGATCGCCATTGTGGTTCTCCCAAACTCTCTCGCCTTCAACGATGCCGCCGATTGGTTGGGACAGCTGGTGCTGGAGTATGCACTCGATACGCCCAACAAGACCGACTTCGTTGGCCTGGCGGAACAAAGCAAAGATGCCACGCTAAAGGCGCATACTTGAACTTGTCGCGATTCGAATCATAGAACACAATGACAGACTTCAAATGTATTTCCAGAAAGAGGACTGGGACCTTAACCCTCTCACATCACTCGGCAACGGCGTGTTCACCCCGGCCATCCCATACGAAGAACAAGCTCGACGAGCTCGCCGGCCACTTAGTGACATCGACTACTTCCGCCTCCGCTTCGGCCGCGATGGCGCAGGCAAGATCGCGTATCTCCAGTGGCATCACGACCCCAATACAGGCCCCGAAGAGTTTGTCAGGGATGCGGTCATCGAAGATCATGGTGCTGGAATCTAGGTACCGAGTGGAATTTCGAAACCTAGATTATACAGTTAAGTGTGAAAACTGAATGGCAACACAACATCCCGTGTTCAGTCTTCGCCTATGTTGTCGTGCACCCCACGCGCGACTGCACATCTCGGGCGGAAATTACATCAATGCCCCACTCAGGTCTTCCAGCTTCCACGTCGAGAGTGTTCGTGTCATTGACTGCTCGGAACATGAGACAAGGCTCCGCCCAAAGCCGGGCGTATTCTTTGTTTTTCAGATTCCGAAACGAAAGCCTGGTCGTGGCAGAAAAAGGAAGCGAGACAGGCATGTGGAAATCTGCAGCCCCCACGCCTTCATGCTCACCTGCATCATGTGCGACCTCTGCCAGCCATCCAACGTCCACACACCCCTCGCGAAATTTCTTCAGTGTACAAGAACAAAAGTACTATGTTTTCTACCTTAGCCCCTACGGAAAGAGGTCCGTGACGTTTTGGGCTTCCCTAGTCAAGTGTCGGCATCCATCGCGTTGAAAATCAAAATATGGTAAACAAAGTGCCGCTGCCCCTTTTCCTCCAGTCCCGGACACATTTTCGCCCTGTGCGCCACCCCTGCATATCCAAGACGAAAAAGACACCGGCACTGTCTTAGACTCTTAAACAACACGTCTACCCGCAGGAAGGGATGCTCTCACCGCTACTACCGGACTACCCGCAACCTACCTACCCGAGGTACAGTAACTAGATACCTAGGTACCCAATGCCTTCTGCCTAGGTACCTCGCTGTCAACTCAACAGGCTGCCCGTGCTACCTACCCACTCTCCACTCAACTCCCATCTCAACTCCGTCCTACATATCTACCTTATGTATCTACACGCCTACTTGTTTGACTGTGCACACGCCCTTCCGTAGGTTGTAAGCCGCATCTGCAAGCACCACCTCTTGTTGCATGTTGCCCAGCGTGAGTGCGTGCGAGCAGAGAGTAGGTCAACTGACCACGTCAAATTGTGTATGTACCTAATGTACCTAGGTATGGGTGTCCGATTCCGCACCCGCCCCGCCCATCGGTGACGAGGATGGAGTTCTATCGCAGCAGGAGAAGCTAAGGCAGCATCCATCCCTACCTACCTATCGTAGGAGAAATTCTCGGTGAAAGCAGCCCACGTGGCGGTTGGTCTCGTGGCCGGGTTGGGTGGGGGTACCGCACTCCGTACTAACCTCGCTTGCCTTGTTGACTCTCTTGCCCCTTGTTTTACTAATACCTAGCAGGGAGGGACGTGGGTACATGGATGTGATTGCTCTAGGTCGGAATGGGGCTGGGGCGAGCAGGGCTTGGGTGTGAGTGATACTTGCAAGGGATGGAAAATAAAACCTGAAGAAGGGGGTGGGGGGTAGGAGAAATCAAACCGAAGGGATCGCGATAATCGGGATTTGGTTTTCAATGGTAGCCGCTTGGTGTTTTGGCGGTGCTGGTTATAGTACCCGGGCGGCTCTCACAGGATGCTTCGTACTTTAACTTGATACTGAGAGGTTTTAGACTGCAATAATCCCATTCATGCATATGCTCCTCTAAATGTACCGAATGGCACCGCAAGCCATGTTGCTCCGCTCATCGGCGGCGTTTCTCTTGATATTCATACATGGGCGGGATTATTGACCGTTCCCGTGTTCTGCCTTCGGGCAATGCTCCCATGACACGGCGGATGACCTTGGTCTAGGTAGTCTTGAAGCTGGCGGTCAACTTGTTTCCTTAGTACGGTTTGCACGCCAGGCTGCCTTCAAGGGCTCCCAAATGATCTCCTGCCAATATGCGTCCTTCGGCAAATGGACGGCCTGAAAATCACAAATACAACCAAGCTCCGGAGCAAACGTCCAGCCTCCAACGCGTAGAATCTGCAAATGAGCTGGTCCTTGTGTGACGTTCTTCAGCTAGTATTGAACGACTTTTGGTACCGAGCTATCTTCTGGTCAAACAGCGGGAATTTAGGCGATGTCCTATTGCCGCCATGAGCGGGATCCGTGACGAGAAGCTTCTCTTCGTCTGATTCATCGCTGTCACTCTCGATCCCCGTCGCTGGCCGCTTTTCTTGCTCGTGAACATCCCCCTCAAACGCCTCTGCGACATTTGAATACTGTGGCGTGGTAAAAAACGACATCAGTGTCTTCTGGGACTTGTCCGGTTTCAGTAAGCCCGCCTTTTTCCTGCGGCGGTATTCGGCGATTAGGTTGTCATCCCGGATGTTTGCCGCCGGCTCCCAGGTTGGATTCTGGTCCGCAGGCCAGTCGCCTTCCCAGTTGACAAGGTATTGGTGAACCTTGCTTCCTTTTTCGTTAACATATCGATCACCGAGCAGTTCCTTAACCACCCAGACATCATCCTCGATAGCATTCGGATCCTCCTCTTCGGATTCGGCCCGCTTCTTCCCCTTCCCCTTGCCGTTCGTCTTGGCCTTTTTCTCCTTCGGCTGGCCCACGGTCGGCTTCTTGTGTGAAGACTCTCGCTTGCGCTTTGCGGATGCGTCTGAGAGCATACCGGAGCCGCCTGTACCAGCCTGAGCAGGACCGGCTGGTGTTGAGGGCCGTGATCTGACTCGAGGTCTGCTGGCCGCTATCGGCGTGAAACCCGTCGGCAGGATAGGCTGCTGCACGGCCTTCTGGATGTTGGCTGGTTGGGGTCTAGGCTTTGGTTTTGTTACTGTCTTTACCTGAAACCCGTTTTCGCCGATCCTTTGAAGACCATCACCCGCTCGGTGAGAGCTGGCACCGACAACATTTTGGCTGTTTCTGGATGCCTGTGACCAGGGATTTTGTAAAAAGGACGGGTGTATTCTGAGTTGGGTTGCAGCACTGGAGGGACCTTGAGCGGTGGCGCCAGAAGGGATCGTGGGTGGTTTTACTGCGGGCAGGGGTTTGAGTCCGCGGCTGCCACGAGTGGGAGAAGATGCACGAGACAGAGCTCTAACGGGAGGTTGGACGGGGGCGCCGCTGGGTACTGGTGTTGCGCTGCTGGTCCTGGACGAGTCTTCCACTCGGGGTGTCGGTCTGAACGAGAGCATGGATGGGATTTGGTCCACCGAGTCTGCATCGTGATCTGTGTCATCTGCGTACCCTGTACCTGCACCTCCCGACAATGTGCCCCGGCCCTCCTGGTGAATTTGGCGTTGGATGGCGGCCTCGTCCGAGTCCATATTGCTCGACTCTCCAGGATCTTCCTCGTCTGGCTCCCGGAATCTTCTTTTCTGTGGGGTGGAAAGCGACGGCCCTGTTACACGCCTTGCCAGAACGAGGGCATCCTCGGTTGTGGTGACGACGGGCGCAGGAGAAGTTTCTACGGGCTTCTTGCGCGGCCTGCCAACTTTTCCGGGAACCTTTTTGGGCTCGCTAGTAATTCCTTGTGCTTTTTCCTCGAGTCTCCGCTCGTAGTCGTCGGCTTCCCACTGCTCGATCTCGGCGGGCGACACGTACTCCAACGCGCGGTTGCACGGAATCAGGGTTTTGGCCAGGGGCTTGTCGGTCCAGCCGATGTAGTAGTACGGGATTCGGCGGGTCAGGGGCGTTGTGTCCTTGAGCGGCGGGAGGATGTAGCGGTCGATAATGTAGGCGGTCGAGTCGCGGGGCGGGACGAGGTAGAGCTTCTGCATGGGCGGCCCGGAGCCCCCAACATATTGTTTGACCGAGGGAATTGGTACCTCGATCTCCACTTTACGCAGCCTGCGAATCCCTTTTTTGTTTGCCATCGCGAGGGTTGGTATAAAAGGCGGAAGGTGGAAAGTAAGGTGGACGAGGTGGGGTGCGGCAGAAGAAGGTTGCGCGCGTTGCGAGAAAAGAGGAATGCGCCGCGGATGCGACAGGAGTTTCGCGTTCTGCGCCTAGACTCAAATATTAAGAGAACAGGGCAGAAAATCTTGGGCGAGGGAGGGGAGAAAGTCCCATGAGCTACATTCGGAGAGGAGGCGGCGCTGAGCAACCTCTCACCTCTCGACTTGGGACCATTCTCAAAGTTGATGTCTGATTTGGTTCGGGACCGCGTCTCGCGAATTAAGTTAGGTAGTCTGCCAGTTAGTAGCGCTACTAGCCTCCTCGGGGAAAAGGCGGCCCGAGCACTCTTGCCTGAAAGAAGGGTCAATAACCGTGTTGATCAGCGAGGTATTTACCCTTACATGTAAAAGATTAAATAGCCACAGTATTGATGATTCGTTATTCACTTCGCATAAGAAATTTATTGTTTTTGACTCAAGTATAACCTGGTATACGCTGATCCTACAGCGCAGAATTCATACTACCTGGGAGGGCTGTGCTTAGTCAGTAGTTATCCTTTGCTTGCTACTAAACACACAGTGGCCGTTGACTCATTGAAGCCCTTCTCTGTTCGTCGCTCATGGAGTGTCATGAGAAATAAACTAATGCCAGCTCATTTACTACCATGCTGTCCATAAGCTTATAGTTTATTGCAGTTTCTCTCAAAGAAGTGGTATTGAGCTCTGAAGCCTCTGGCCTGGTGTGATCACTGCGACTAATCGCACCGCCCCACATTAAGCGAGCGTGTAGGCGGCTAGTTAGCGGCTGCTAGACGCAAAAACCTTGGACTGGAGCTGCTTGGAGCTGCGCTCACCTTCCCATCATTGAGGTTGCTGTTTGGCATTGAAGTCTATTTCGTCACCCCCTCTCCACTCCGCCCATTCTTTCTCAGTTCGCTTCTTTCCCTTCCAGCGGATTGATCCGCCTAATTCCCACCACCGCCACCAGCACCACCACCCCTTCCCGCCGGGCAGTTCAACGCAACCACACCACGATGCTGGCCTCCTCAGCAACCACCATGCTCCGCGGCAGCATGGGCCGCTCCGCTGGCGCCCTGCAGCCCGTCCTCTTCCGCGCGACCGCATGCCCTTATTCGACCTCCACGACCGGCCTCCTGGCGATGGCACCCAAGCCCATCCCGGCCCGAAAGCCCCTCTCAACCACCACATCCGCCCGCACCGCCCTCACCCCCGTCCGCTTCCGCATCGCATGCACCCAGCCCACCACGCCCCGCCGATACGCCTCCTCGTCCGCCCGGCCCCGCACCGACGCCGAAACCGATGCCACAGCTGCCGAAGCCGCCGCCGCTGCCCAGGTCGCCGCCCACCCCGAGTCCGCCACCCTCAACTGGAACAACTTCTTCCAGCTGCGCAAGACCCGCCGGCGCCTGCAGCAAGTCTTCTCCGTCACGGGTGCGCTCGGCGGTGGCGCAGGCGGGTTTGCGGTGCTCTCGTCCGGCGCGCTGGAGAGCGTGGTGGGCAAGATTCCGCTCGACCCGTTCGTGACGATGGGGTTGATGACGTTCAGCTTTTCGGCGTTGGGATGGCTCGTGGGCCCCGTGCTAGGTACGGTGGTGTTCAACTTGTTTAAGAGGCAGTACAAGGAGCAGATGGCCATCAAGGAGAGCCAGTTTTTCGCACGCATCAAGAAGCATCGCGTTGATCCGACATCGAGCTCTATGAATAACCCGGGTGAGTTTTGCGTGTTGTGGAGAGGTGAAAGGATATGGGCTAATATGACGACGTGATAGTACCTGATTTCTACGGCGAGAAGATCTCCAGTGTTGCTGGCTACAGGCAATGGCTCAAGGACCAGCGGGCTTACATCAAGAAGCGCAGCACGCCCTTCTTATAAATGGAACAACAACAGAAAGACCAAAAAACAACGATGGCTGGGTGTCATGTTTTGATAAGGGGACGATGAGCAGTAGAAATTGGGCGTCACACTCCCTGGACGGATGCACATGCCAGCTGGGCTGAAGAGTAAAACTCGGACAGTTGCCGCTGCAGTTCATTACAGCGTTTCCTATGTATATCTCACGGTTTTCAGGGATCAACTCTCTCCATTGTACCATAGGTCAGGTTGTCGGTAGGGACCATCAGGACGACTAATGAACAGTCTCCCCTTGCTCTGTTTCGTGTTCTATCATTCTCCCCTTTAGCGCCCATCCAAGATATGACATGCAACCATATGCATCACTCACCCAGTTCCATACCGGAAACTCTCGACAGTGATTCCATTGTCCATCACACAAACGGGAAACTAGAATCTACCTCATCCTTCCAAGCCTTCATCCCACCCACAATATCCATTATCTTCCTCCTCCCCCCATTATCCACCCCCAACTCCTTCAACTTCTCCACCGCCTCCTGTGAATCCAAGCCCCTCCGACAAACCACAAAAATCGGCGCATCCTTTCCCACCCCCTTCCCCTCTCCAACCTCCGGCAACACCCCCTTCCCATCCCTTCCCTCCCTTTTAATCGCCGCCGCCGTCATCAGCAACTTCCCAAACGGAACATTCACCGCCCCCTCAATACTCCCAAATGAGAAATGCTCCCGCTCCCTCGTATCAAGCAACACATGCGCAGGCAACTCCCCGCTTCGCCTCGCCTTCTCGTACGCCGCGGCTGTGATGCGCTCGTCGGCAGGGAGGACGTGCTTTGCGACGGGGACGCTGCAGAACTGCTCGTAGTTGGGGGTGCCGGATTTGATTCCTGAGAGGGTGAGGGTTTGCGGGGAGGTCTCCCCGCAGGCGAAGCAGGTCTTCTTGCGGGGGGACATTTTGAGGGCACGGAAGGAGAAGGGGCCTACGGCGCTGGAGAGGTCGTAGGTGTAGATGAGGAGGGTGGGTTGGATGAGGTTTTGGTCTGGTGGTGGGGAGGCGGTCGAGGTGGAGGAGGGAGTGGGAGTAGTGGAGGAGGGTGAGGGTGAGGGTTGGGGGAGGTGCAGGGCTGAGGCGAGAATCTTGATGGCTTCGCCGGCTTGGGCGACGCCCATCATGCCGACGACGGGGCCGATGATGCCGGCTTCGCCGCAGGAGACCATGGAGCTGGGGGGTGGGGGCTTCTTGAAGCAGCAGCGGTAGCAGGGGGCGTACTTGCCGTCCACGCGGCCTTGGGGGGTGGGCGGGCAGTTGAGGATGACGAGCTGGCCGGATTTCTGCACTGCGGCGGCGGAGACCAGGGGTTTGCAGAGCAGGACGCAGACGTCGGAGATAAGATAGCGCGTGGCGGGGTTGTCGGTGCAGTCCATGACCAGGTCGTACTGGGAGATGATATCGGCGGCATTATCGGGGGTGATGGGGACGGTGTAGGGTACATAGGTGGGAAGAGGGTTGATGTCGCGGAGATGGGCGATGAGACTGTCAACCTTTTTCATGCCGATACGGGACGTCGCGTGCCCGACCTGGCGGTGGAGATTGGACACCTCGACCACATCGGCGTCGACGATCCCGATAGTCCCGATGCCAGCGCCGGCAATATACTGGGCAGCGGGGCAGCCGAGTCCGCCGGCGCCGATGATCAGAACGCGGGAGTATATCAAGCGGAGTTGTCCTAATACCCGTGTAAGTTGAGGCTGCGGATGATGCGGAATGATGGAAGCTCACCCTCTCTCCCCACGCCGGGCACTATCATCTGGCGGGAGTACCGCTCAAACTCCTCCCTTGTAAGTCGTCGATCATGCGCAAACCGCTCCCCGTTTGCGCCGTTTGGCACATCTGCCGCCGAATGATCCATGTTCGTCATAAATTTGGCCGAGAGCTCATAGTTGAGAAACAGAAAATGCAAGTACAACCAAAAGGCAGTTATTTAGGAGCTGAATCATCTATACCCCGTCTGATATTGCCACCCCGGGAACCCGCGCCTCCGCTCGCAGTCCAAGATCTCAACGCTCCGTCCAATGCGGGTCTGTGTCACGGCTGGTAGGGCTGATATACCCCACCAACAAAAGCTTCCAGCGGTCTTGGCGCACCGTCACTCCCCCAAAGCGGTGAGCTTTCTGCCCATCTCCAAACCCCACGCCGATCAACAGCCCCGCTAAAAAGTTCCAATCCACAACCAGCTCCTGAGCCTCCAACAGCACTCGACATTCGATCTGTCACATCCAGAGACCAAGCCGTGACACCACCTCAAAACCCCAAGTCTACTTCCCACCCATTGACCGGATACAACCTCAACCCAACTAACTCCCACAGCCCCCCAGAAATGGTAAGCCCATCCCTCCTCTCTCCTCCCCTCCATACCCCCAGCTAACCCCTCCCAGGCGCCCACCGCCCCAAAACTCGCCCCTCCCACCTCAGGCTCTGGCGCCCTCTCCAGCAAGCGCACAACCGCACGCTCCAAAGTCCGCGCGCGCCTCTCGGCCAACGGCCCCGCCCTCCCCAAGACCTTCCGCCCCACCGCCGAAATCTCCGACGCCTTCCTCAACAGCAAAAGGGACAAGCGCATCATCAAGCACAGCTCCTTCGTGTCGCGTATCTCCAGGACCTCCACGACCACAACGAAGAAGCGCCGCCGGCCGTCGAAGAAGCTCGTGGCCACGCTCGAGTCGTTGGGCGATGCGCTCGATGACATCACGAATGAGTTGGCGGAGAAGGGGGAGGGGATGATGGATGCGGAGCAGGCGGCGCAGGGGAAGGTGAGGCATAAGAGCTTGAAGTCGAGGCCGGGGGCGCTCAAGAGGAAGGAGAAGGTGGCGAAGGGGGAGATGGAGAGGTTTAGGAAGAGTTTGGCGCAGTTGGCGATGGTGCCGCAGGTTGAGAAGGTGGAGGGGGCCGAGGGAAAGGATGCTGATGTGAAGGGGATGGAGGTTGAGAAGGTGGAGGGGGCTAGTGAACAGCCTGCGCCGGCGGTGACGTCGAATCGGTGGGCGGCGCTAAGGGGGTTTATTTCCTCGACGATGGAGCAGAACCCGGCTTTCTTGAACAAGACATGAATGAGTTAAATATCAGGCGTTTTGGAAGGTCACATCATATATGGAGTAGTGTGGTGAATGGCATTGCGGCTTGACTGTCTCAGATTATCGTGGCATAGGTTTGGCTTCATGTCGGGGCGAAAGAGGCAAGCAGCAAAAAGGGGCAAAAAGAAGGCGAATGGTAATCGCCGGGAATTGAGCCCGACTTGGGGGTCGAACCCACAACCTTGAGATCACAGGGTCTTGGAGAAGCTGCGTAAGAGTCTCACGCTCTACCGATTGAGCTAGCCGGGCGGATGCCTGGATATTGTTGAGGTTGAGTGTGGATATTTTACGATATGAAGATGGTTTGCGGGTGTGCGGTGTGGGTTGAGAGGCACATAAACTCCACCTCAACCACGGGGGTTAAAAAATAAACCCTTTGTGAGACAGAGTCAGCGAGTCGGCGAGGATACCTACTCGTATCACGTTTCTCTTCTTCGGTGACGAGCACCGGGATAAGGGAGTCGGTATCAAGGACCTGGGCTCACAACCCTCGCGCTCATCCGCGCAGCACCGCTCAGTCTAGCGCTGATGAGGAACCTCATGTCCACTTCAGATGCATCCAAGAAAATAATGGCATTGCTCTTGAGAAATTGGGATGGGCTACATGATGAGTGCAACTTTAGCTGCCATGTTTGTTTGATCTGTAAGGCCAACTGAGGTGTATAAGCTGCAGGAAGTCAGATGAAAGTCCAGTGATCCCCGGTTTGTCTCTTTCAACTCTAAGAAGTTTAAGTAGCTCCTCCTAGACAAGGCGCAGGTTGTATCCGCCGCCCGTTCAGAGACCACTGTCTGCGCCGGTGGGTGACACTGCCTCACTGGGCCCAGAGTCATTCTTCACGTCCCCTCCATTGGCCTTACCAGACTCGTCTTCATCGGTCTCACTGGTCTCATCAGGGGCGTCGAAATCTGTATGCAAGATTGTTGCTGTGACATGATATGAGCTGGAACTGGAAGCGTATCCCGAGTCTTTCGAGTCCCCGCTGTCTTTGCGCCCCAGGTTTGTACGCAGGCAAGATTTTTCAAAGTTGGCTAGATCTCTTCTTTCTAGGAAAGACAGACTACAAAGGGGGCCGGAAGCGCCCGGCCACAGGAGCTTATCACATGCGGTCACTGCGTCACTTCAGGTTCCATCAGATAAGAGAAGACCAATTGCATTCAATGAGAAATAAGAATAAAACCAAAATATAACGCCGGCCGTGTGTCCCGGGGACTGCCGCCCCCGTCCCTTCACCCGCCAAAAACACCAATCCCGCCCCAAAACGCCTATCCTACTCTATCAACGAGTCGCCGTACAAGGAGGCTCGATTACTACTCGATGCGCGGTGGAGTGTACGTCGAGGCGAAGGGACTCGCACTCCGCCGGCGTTCACCCTCCTTGCGCAGCGACTCGATGATCTTCAGCATCTCCTTCCTCCCTCCTCTGCTGTCGATCATCTTGTTGGCCATCGACATGGACACCTTCTCATTGGCGTTAGCATTGAGAAGGCGCTTGATGAGAAGGTGTCGCATGAGGATGCACACGAACACCCCGCAGTCGCTGCCGTTCTCTTGCTGCGGGCAGTCCTCCATCTGGTGGAATCGCAGCGGCATGCCGAGGACTTTGCCGAGACGGTCCGCACACTTCTGTGCCTCGAGGAAGTTGGCCCCGCCGAGTGAGTCGTAGTGAAAGGCGACCCCGTCGATGACCGACACAAGCAAAAGCGACCAGTGGGAGCCACAATCGGCCCGTTCGCGGTCCCGGCTGTCGTTCACAGGCAAGAAGATGTGCGTGACCTTGTGGAAGTTGGGGAGGGCGCTTCCTATCGTCTTGACATCCATGGATTGCATCAGGAGGAACGTCATGCTTGGCCGCAGAAGAATTATGCGCGCCTCTGGATACTTGGGCAGGACCTCTCGTTCAAGCCATCTGAAGTGGGTTGTCAGTCTCTATGCCAGCATAAAACAAAGCCACGAGCTCATATGAGATTGTCAAAGGGAGCTGAACGTACTCTTCCCAAAAAGCAATGTTCTATAGCATGTCAGCGCCAGGGAAGAAGAGAGGAGGGGGCGGGCTAACATACACTATCAGTTAGCCAGTCGTCCTTGAGAGCTCGGATGTCGTCGCCAGTCACTGTGGGATGGTCAGCAAAACGCGCCCTACCAGCAATGGTCGGGTGAAAAGGTACATACAGAGAACATCGAAGTCTGTAAACACGAATCAGCAACCAATCGGACCGAGGGAGATGAACAAAGACGGCAGTACTTACACGAGAGGTAAGGGGCCGTGGGGGACAGCTGGTGAGGGAGAGTCAGCTTTGCGCTTCTTGTAATGCGCCGACCGGCACGGATGTCATTCCACATGGGTCCGATTCCAGGGGCGACGCTGCGGGCCAGTTTCTTTCGAGTGGTCGCCGGCTTTGTGATCTTATTGGCGACAGTCTTGGCCTTCTTGCTACCCAGCACTTGCTGCGCATCCGAGCTCTTTTTTGCGACATCCATATGGGGCTTCGACTTGGACCGGGGAGAGAACTTGAACTCGAGAGACGACATCTTCGGGCGTTGGACCTTCTCAGACACCTGCTTGTGGGCTTGCGACTCGGTGTTGCCGGGGTCGTCGGCCTTTTTGCTCGCCATTTTGTTCTCAATGTTCTCACTGCTGCTGTCTTTGTCCTGGTTCCGGTGGCCGTTTTGGTCCCTTTGATCCCTTTGGTCCCTTTGGTCCCTTTGGTCTGTGGTGATGGTGGGGCTATTCAGAGAATCAAAATCGTTGCTCACTGTGTCACCGAAATGCCTTGCTACCCGCTGCCGGAATGGCATCTTTCTCCTGACGATCTCGAGAGCCGACTCGGGCGGCGTGGCTAGAGGCGATAGTAGACGGGGTTTGGGTTCGGTCGACAGAAGCGAAGATTGGACGAAAGTCGGGCGGTTTGGGGGTCTTGGTTGGGTTCGTAGGCTCGTCGGGGTCGGGTCTGTGGTCGCGTAGCTGGGCTTCGGAAACAGATGATCCCTGCCAAGATGGGGTTGCGACTGTCAGTGAACAGTGGGACGGGTGCGCGCTCGCACAATGGTCCGAGTAAGGGTCGCAGATGCAGCACGAGTGGGATCGCAAAGATTGTCACCGACCAACTGCTGCCTCTGTGGAGTTGCGGGGAAGAAAAAGGGTATGACAAGCGACGATTGCCAGTGGGAGGTTTTGAAGTTGAGGAAGGACCCCGCAATTACTAAAACACGCAGCCTGGTCTCACCTATTGTGCGAGCACTGAATAGCGCTGGCCGACATTGCAGTGGGATGACTGCGCTCATCAATGCACCTTCTTCCGGCGCGGACAATAGTTAGGAACCGCCGACCCGAGTGTGGGGCAGAATGGCCGTGCATTACCTCACGAACAATAGTATCGAATAGAGCAAACAATAGAACCAGAGCGCTATTCACACCCACGTTCGGTTCTCCACCTCCAGCAACTTGAGAATCTGCCAACCTTGGAAATCTCGACGTCACTGCGCTTCGAGTCTGGAACGCGGACAGGGCAGTCAACCGGCGGCCTGGCTCCCGCTCGCCTGGGCAGGCTTAGTTAGCCTGTAGCTGGTCCGTGCAACCCTCGCTGGCGCCGTTCGGTAGCCGGCAGTCAACTAGCACTTGGAAGCGGCTGGAACCCAACAACGTCAAGGCACAATTCGACTGCTTCCTCTGCCCCGCTTCATGCATTGACGATGCCTCAACCCGGCGGCCTCCCACGCGAGCTCGGCGAGGAATCAATCTGTAACCCTGGCGAGACTCGGTCGTTCGTACCTGGCGTCGACTTTCGTTCCCGCGCTACCCAAGGGGGGATCTATCGGTGAGGTGACTTCGACACGCCTGAAAATCGGGTACCGCAGCCTTTGTTCTTCCTGTCACCGGCTGCCAAATTTCAGCGATCCTGTCCAAGAGCCGGTATGCGCTCGCTTCGAGATCGGCTTCGATGGTCCGAGGATAAAGGTGTTGTCGTTCCAGTACGCTTCGGTGCGGCTGACGGAAGTTTCGTTCTTACCTAGACTACCCAGGGGTAAGGGGTAAAAGGTAAAAGAGTCCGCACGAGAGCTGGACGCTGGGAGAAGCTTTTTGCCCTATGGCCGGGGCCCGGTGTCCTAACCCTGTTCGACCATGACCCACCAGGGTCATGAGATTGCCAACAGGTGATCCGACTCGCACTATCCGCGCCTTCAAATGGTGATGGTCGCTCTCCGAATCTCGTTCGTGTGGGCAAAGAGGGCGACCGCCTTACTATGTTGTGGCTAGTGCCATCGGGGGCGCTGGTAGGAGCACAAGTCTTCTTCGATATAAGCATCAGCGTGCTCGTTGCTCTGGCTCCTTCGAGTGAAGGAGTGAGGGATCCTGGGTTGTCGGTCTTTGGTCTTGCCCAAGCTTGAGATAGTGTATCAGGGTATGCCCTAACCACGCGTCGGTTATGTTCAATTGTCGAGGGTGTGTTTGGGCTGGCCATTGCTGCGGCCGCAAGTGAATAAGCTTAGCCCCCATCTTGTACTGTTACAGCTTCTTGCTCGGGTGCTGCGCACCACTCACTCGAGGCGGTTCCAGTGAATTCTGGAGAAGGCAATCAAGCAATGGCTTTCTTTCCGAAATTGTAGCCTTCCTATCAAGAAGGTGCTTTTCGCAGCCAGCTCACAGTGAATAGGAAGGGGTAACTGGGTGCCACCTAGGTGCGAGAGGGGTTTTTGAAGCCTCAACAATAAGATGATAAAGTAACTGCAGAATCGTGGAGTCTCCCAGGGATCCAAAGTTTGGAAAACGTTGGGAGCAGAGCATAAGAGTCACTCCCGAGCCAGCCACACATTCACAGCTTTTCTATCAATATTTAGCACCCCATGTCGCCCACAAACTTCGCAGAAGAGATCTCTCCACTGGAATCCCGTCTTCGAAACCAAGGGCTCATCATCGCTATCCACCTCCGGTGTATCCCACTGTTGCTTCCAGTATCCCATCTCGCAACCTAGCCAAGATGCTTCCCTCACGATCGCGCCCTGTCATCGCGCAGACTGCGTGCCTCGCAGGCCTCGCATTCACCAAGCCCCAGCCCGCTCGCACCCGCGCGTTGAGCCAACTGACCATGGGTTTCGAGGATATCGCCAAGTGGAAAGCAGAGAAGCGCAAGCGAGCCAACCCGAACTACCACACCGAGCAGAAGACAATCTTCGACATCAACATCGACACACCGAGCCATAAAAGCAGCGCCTGGAACATCTCTTACGCACCAGACCCGCCCGTCATGAAGCCCGCCCCGGCGGCACCAACATCCGCCTCTCAACGCACCTCCCCAGATCGCAAGGGACAAACCAGAAACTACCGAGCGTCCTCTCCTATCGTCTTGAGCCTTGCCACAACCCAGGCACGAGCCGAAATACGCCCCTTCACCCAAATTCAGCCCGTCAGAATCACTCAAGAAAGCGCGGCTCTATATCATCAAGAATCTGTCTTCGGCGCCGAGCGCAGCGCCTCTCAGATCCCCGATGTCCCAAGCCTCGATGTACTCAGTCGGCTCCGCACAGTCGACGCAGAGTCCCAAGCAGCGCCGCCGGTACCACAGCCACCAGCCATCCTACTCCCAGGCGAAGTCAAGTTCAAGCCCACGAATTTTGGCGGATTATTCTCCCGTCTCGGCGAGCTCCTTGCCCTCATGAACTCCTCTAAGGGTGGTTCGAAGGGGGGCAACTCCGGATCGATGCCTCAGCAGGCTCATATCGGACTAGGCGATATCTTTGGCACGCCGGAAAATAAGACGAAGCCCGATGATGTGGGGATTGACATGCCCAAGGTTCCTGGACAGCCACCTGCCGTTGACACACTTGAAGCTAGACATGGAACACATATTTCCGAGGTCAAGAGTGAACTGCCAATGTTCTTGGGCGGAGGTCCGTTCTGAGGCTTTTATCGGTATGTCTCGTGGTTACGGTTCTGGCAGCCGTGAAGGTGCAAGACATGAGGAAAGCGAAATACTGCTTTGGCGTTACGGATGGTAAATACATAGCAAGCCCTAATTGGAATAGATATGCTTCAGCCAGCGAATCAGACAATTTCCTCCAAAATAACAAACATTTCATCTTCCCGGCCCTCTACATGATAAGTAACAGAAGAGAGCCTATGAAAGCAAATCGTATTCCCCGGAAAACAAAACTCAAAACGCACAAGCCACAAACTACCGCAACGGAAAGCATTCATAACCTCCACACTCGTCAAATCGGCGCTTCGGATCATCCTCCTCTAGGAGCTGTTAGAGTGAACTGAAATCGCATCATTCTCGTCGTTAGACAGTAGGTCGCCCGCAACGTTGACGTTGCTGTCAGATCTGTCATCTTCGGCAGTTTGCCGCATCTCACTGATCATTATATCGACCATTTCTTCCATGATGTCGTAAAACGTGGGTTTCGGCTTCTTCTCTTCAATAAGCTGTGGAATTGCGTATTCCTTGGCATTTTGCGCAGTCGCTTCCCTGAGTCGCATATTGGCTTTAGCGTACAGCTTCTGAATGACTCTCTCAGTTGCTGGGTCTGCATGCTTGACTTTACTGGCAAGTTTGCTCTGGAATTCTGCAATGAGAGCCTCACCCTCTTCCCCGTCGGAACCCATCGCGTCGTCCGCAAGAATTTTCTTAGTAGCCTGATGTGCAGACCTTTTGGACTTTTCATCATGGAGGCGACGAAGTAAATCAAGTTTCTTGGTGAAGTTCGGATGCTTGGCATTTGTTGCAACATGTTCGACATCCAATGCCTTGACATCCTCCACGAGTTCTCTCAGATCCCTTTCTGCAGCCGCAAATACAGAGATGATCTCCTGAGTCGCTTTTTTGCGGGCTTTGGATGCTTCGGCTAGGTCGATACTATGACGAGATCTCAGGTTTCTGATCAGCCGTAACGCATTCTCCCGATACTCCGTTGAAATGCCGTCGATAACATCCTCTTTGGATTTGAGGGTGCGATGCAGCGTCTAACAGACAATCCATTAGCAATGAACAAGTTGATTAGCTGGCAGCAGCAACAACATACAGAGACTATGTGGCGCAAGACCATTGCAGGGGAGTCGTCTGTTACTGCTTCTTTCCAAAGCATCTCTGGGGCAGAGTGATAAATATCAGTAGACCCCCCAAATTTGGCTCGGAAGTCTGGCGCGTTATCATTTTGCGAATCTTTCAGACACAAAGACCCCAATGAAGAGGTGGCCGTATACTCAGGCTCGACCTCCCGGGTAGGTGCAGGTGTGTCAGGCGCATACTCGTGACCTGGCATCAAGGATGAGCCAGCAATATCAGAACGAGTTTCGGCTTCCGTCGAGTTATTGGGTATCGAGCTCAATCTAGCAGGCCGGAGTCCTTCGCGCGAGGAGTTTGGCGCTATGCGGCCAAAGACTTGGTTTGGCAAGTGATTCGTTTCCACCTCATCTTCCGGCGAGGCTCGGAAGCGTACTGCCTCAGACGCTTGCTCTAGCTGAGGAACTAGGAGATTGTCAGAGCTTGCAGCAGTGTTTGATACTATTGGCTTCGTAAGCTCCAAGGACCGGTCCTCTAGAACTGGAATACCGCCGTCGGAGTCAATTTCAATCATCTTAGCAACTGGATCCTGATACTGAAGAACTGGCTCCGTGGCATTCGGCGATGAATTTTGGATGCGAAGTGCGGGATCTGAACCTATCATCTCATCCTGGCGTCTTCTCTTGGAAGACGGAACCGTGTTCTGCTTGCGTTGCGTATCTTGTTTTGTTGCTGTCTCATTGCTTCTTATGCCCGCCGAATCATGGATGGACTGGGCCAGATGAATGTTTGGTTGAGACTGTGTTTTCGCTTCGGCCGTTTGGATCTTCTGCGAAACCTTACTTCTCAGCGTGGGCTGTGTTGAACTGATCAAGTATTGTTCATGGCTTGACGTATCGTCTGTCTTTCGCTTTCTGGTCTTTGCGGCGGTGGGAATCGGGCGTTTTACCGGCGAGGGGTTGGTCTTCTGTGCAGACTGAATAATGGATGAGACTCTGCTGGAGTTTGAAGAAGTTATCGGGGCGAGCTTTATCTTCAGCGGTAATTTGGACACAGCCGTGGGATCCATCGGATCAGTCCTCTGACTACTCGTGCCGTGGGATGAGGATTGGAACTCTTCCTCTGAGATATCTCTTGTAACCCTTTCGTTTCTCTTCCCCTTCTTCTGGGTCATCCGGGAGGGCGGCTCAGTGTGCTTGAACATTTCCTCAAGTGGTGCGGGTGACCTGACCTGCGGCTCTGGCTCTGGCTCCGGCTCAGGCGTTGTCTCGAACCCGGCATCTTTCAAAATCTGGACAAGGGGATCTTTTTTCTTCTCCTTTGGCGCCGGAGGATCATCAAAGTAAGTGAAATCACTGGCATGGTGGAATGGCGTGGTGGCCTTTGGCCTGCTGGTGTGTGACACGGAGCCAGTCCAAGCGGGCCACGACGCCCGCAGCTCAGCGCAAACGAGACCGCTACTTGAAGGCTGGGGTGAGAGCGAAGGGTCCATGGCGAGGAGTGGTACTGATGGTTCTTTGCTCGCCTTTGCTCTATAAAGTGACGGCGACTTCAGTGGTCTGAATGAACAAACGCCACCCGCAGCGATCGGGGACGAACTGAAGGAAGAGAAGATTTGAATTTCCGCAGAGATTTCGCGAACTCTGGTTCCATCTGTCTGGCAGCAGACGAATGAGACCCGTGGCTCGCAACTTCCGAAACGGGCAGAACTCAACTGATGACTCGCAAGGAGAGGGAAGGTACAACCAAGGCCATGCTCCCGCAACGACCCAGAAACTCCGTCAATGAGACAACATATTATTTTACTGGCAATTAAGATGACAGAATGAGTTTGGGAGAGATGCCATGGGAGTACGACGTCTAATTCGGTTAGGAGCTCGGTGGGTTCCGTGAGAGATATCTTCTCTTGAGGACTCCACATGCTACGCTTGGTATCTACTGTGTCAGGCGGCCTGGCTCTGAATATATGAGAGTCATGGACTCTTGGAGCTAGATATCTGACAGCGAATACATAAGCACCCTACTGGTGGAAGACAAGGGCGTGATGGAGGAAATCGCAAAAGACAGGGTTAGGGTTGCTCATAAGAGCTGTAACTCAACTGTTCCAGGTTGTCCTGGCAGTATGGGGCCCAGTTGCGATAACGATACCCGCCTCTGACCCTGTGCTAGCCATTCCCGGGAGAAAAAAGTAAACGATCTGACGTTGAGACATCTGGTGCCCGGCGCTTTCAGACGTAGTGTGAGGACTTGGTCAGATGTTTGCATTTGAAGAGCTGCTGGCCTGTTCATCAGCTGAGTGAAAAATATATAAGGCATTTTAATGATACCCGGAGCAATCCAGGCACCCTGCCAGCCCCAAAATTTATTTCTGGCTCCGTATCTTGAAGATCGACGTCAAGTTTGTTGTCCGGCCGGGATGGAGATGTCCCGAACACCGGGATGGCCGCTAAGCAAGTGGGGAAGCTACTCCTCTGCGGGGATCACAAACGTTAGCTCGTCCAGGGACCCACTGTTACCCCCTGGCAGGAAAGGCACCAAACCAGTAACAGTGGGCCCCTGACCGAGCTAACGTTTGTGGCCCTGGCAGAGGAGTAGAGCGCATGACGCGGACCGCGGTTGGTTACCAATCCTCCTCATCCAACCCGTCCACGTCTACGCCGCCCTTTTATATCAATCGGTCCCACTAGATTACACATTCCCCAAGTTCGCCATCGCACCTGAGAATTGCGATTCCATCTGCATACATACTAGACAGGGGTCAGCCAACATAAGCGCCATGGCAACACCAAATGCCAAGGGCGCAAGAAGTGTCGACTCGGCTGCACGGCAGCGATTGCGACGGAGCTCAGACGCCGGGCTTTCCACCTGGAGACGTCTTCAAATCCTCCATCCACCCCCTCAGCCCAAGGCGCCGTCATATCCTCCAGTCTCATCCATCCCTCGCACCTCTTCCTCCCGTCTCTCCCAGCCAGACGCAGCCCCGATCCCGTTCCCAAGCGAGCCGGTCCTTGCCACCGACGCTGACCCCCAAGCGCCATCCCAACCCGCCACTCTCCTCTACCTTGCCTATGGATCCAATCTCTCAGCCGAGGTCTTCATGGGCCGCCGGCGCATTCGTCCGCTCAGCGCAGTGAACGTCTCAGCCCCGTCCCTGAGCCTGGCCTTCGACTTGCCGGGGCTTCCCTTCGCCGAGCCATGTTTCGCCAACACGGCCCTCCGGAAGATCCCCGGCGGACCACCCAAGCTTCCACCCGATATTCCCGACCTTCCCGATCTCCCTGACCCGCCGCCGTTCAACCCACCGCGTCAGCAGGACTGCAAGCGCAACGCAGCCGGTGACCCTATCTGGAACAACGGTCTTATCGGTGTAGTGTACGAAGTCACCAAGGAAGACTTTGCCAAAATCATCGCGACCGAAGGCGGCGGGGCTTCCTACCAACAAATACTCGTGCCCTGTCTCACGCTCCCTCCCACTGTCGGTATCCCCGAGAAACCGCCTATTCCCGAGCTACCCAGGCCCTTTCTTGCCCGCACGTTGTACGCCCCACGCCTTCCCGACATTCCAGACGACGGTGACGATAAGGCTGAAACCAGCGACGGCGACGACGATGACGACCCCACCCCGCCAGAACCCCCTTCCTGGTTCCGCAAGCTTCTCCTTCCCGTCCGGCGACCTGATCCAGATTATGCCCAGCCGTCGGCCCGCTACCTCAAGCTCATCACTGACGGTGCGAAGGAGCACGACCTTCCGGGGGAATATCAAGCCTATTTGCAAGCGCTACAGCCGTACACGATCACGTCCTGGCGGCAGCGTGTTGGACAGATACTATTCCTGGGCTTCTGGGCGCCACTCTTTTTGCTCGCCTTTCTTGGCGGGCAGTTCCTCGCAAATGATGAGGGCAAGACGCCGACATGGATGGCAGCAACAATGTCGGTGGTGGCGAACCTTGTTTGGATGAGCTACGATTTGGTAGCAAAACCAATATTCGGGGAGGGGGAAAGGACAATGGACGGAGGAGGGGACGGCAAAGTTGGGAGGATGAGACGCTACTCGTGGTTACGGAGAGAAGAGACTTGCGATGACGAGGAGAAGCGGTGTCTGATGACCGGCACGAGAAGGCAATAAAGCATACCAGCATGGATTCCGTTATCGGGCTTTTCAAATCGTATCACATCGAATTTCGTTGTACAAAAATGTAAAACTCAGATCTCATTAGGTCGTACTTTTACTGAACTGGCCCAGCCCCGTGTGGGGCGTCAACCTCATGTAAAGCTCAAGCCTTCTTCCCCATTATCCGCCTCGCCCGCGCCATGGGCGAGCCCCCGTGCCGTACCCGTGCCCCTCGATCTGATATTCCTATCGTCCGCCCATGTCTAACCCTCCGGGTATCATTACTTCCTGAACAACTTAGGAATTTCCTCAACCTTGATATTTTGGTCCAGAATAAGCCCCACCGCCTTGAACAAGGGGTAGTGATCCTCCACGCCTTTTGCCCTCAGGAAGCTGCTAACCTCCCTCGAGGTTGAGATTCCCTGGAGTTTCTGCCCGTTGAGCTCTGTACGCTCGATCTCCTGTACTGAAACGCCACGCTCCACTGCCATCTTCGAGTACCGCCAGTTGCGGGCGGCAGTGCATGATACAATCATGTCTCCCCATCCCGCACTCTCTTCCCACAGCGTCTGCTCCTGGATGGTCTCCGGAAAGAATTCGCGTGCGAAGGCGATGATCTCAAGCATACCGCGCCGCATGACAGCCGTCTTGGCTGTCATGTTCCAGCCGTGGCCCTCGACAAAGCCGCAGGCGATGGCGACGATGTTCTTGAGAGCGCCACCGAGCGAGACACCCACGACATCCGAGACCATCGAAACGGTGAAGTAGGGTCTGCTGAACAGCTTGTCAAACTCCTCGTGGTCAATCGGCGGGTATTCCTCCGGCAGAGGGACCAGCTTTGTTTTGCTGACCTGGCCGCGGGAATCCTTGTGCTCGCCATTGGACGTTCCGTTCCCGTTTGATGCGCCGTTGGTCGAGCGGATATCGCACGGCGGTGTGTTGTAAGCGATGGTGGTTTCACACCATTCCTCGTTGGCAATCTCCGAGGCAATGTTGGCCCCGCTCAGTGCGCCGCAGTAGATCCCCAGCGAATCGCCAATGTATTCGCAGATAAGCTCGACGTTGTCGTCGGTCACGGTAACACCCTTGATACAGCTTATGCCTCGAGCGTAAGGGAGGATGTGGCCCTTCATCTGCTTGAGGATGCCGTGGATGAAATCGTGGGGGAAGTTAAAGATAAGAATGCTGGCGTCCTTGACTGCGTCTTGAAGCGACGGGTTGGCGACCACATTGCTTGGCAGGGCGATTTTGGGCAGGTACTTAACGTTTTCGTGGTATTTGTTGATGATGGAGGTAAGATTTTGAGGCTTGTCGCCCACGGCGGCGTCGTAGTGAGGCGAGTCCTTGGGGAGGGTGACCTTCTCCTCAAACACCCACATCTGCACATCCTCTTCGAAGATCTCCGGATGCTCGCGTGTGCTCTCAGCAACAAGCTTGGCGACCGTTGTGCCCCAATTTCCGGAGCCGACAACGGTCACCTTGTGCTTCCGCCGGACCAAGCCGTTGCCATTTGCTACCGTCATTTTCGCGGTTGATAAAAATCTACAGACGGTGGTCGATTGAGTAGTGCGTGCTATGCTGCCTTGGAGGGAACGAGGGGCGTAAGATGCGCGTAGAGGTCGGCGGTTCGAAGGGCAGGAGGGAGAGGGACGCTGAAACTGGGATGTCGAGAAGTTCCGGGGCGGCGGGGATGGGGTGGATGATGGTAATGGTAAGCACGCCTGCGAATGCCTCGGGTGGATATGAGAATGCAGATAGGTCACGTTGGTCAATGGGGACTGAAAGCGGTGAGGGTGCAGAAGGGTCTGGCCAAACAGACTTGAACTCCGCTGCAGACAAGGAATGCTCAAACTCTTATACGGAGCCGAGAGGGAGAGCCCAAGTCCTGGGCACATCGGGGTGGCGTGGCGGGCAGAGACGGGAAGGCCGTCTCTGATCTGGAATTGAGCCCCGCGACTTTCCTTGTGCGCGTAACCGGGCTCGGGACCTGTGATCTTGTGGAAGCAGCCACCGATTACTGGGCTTGTTGGGCTTGCTGCAGGCCATGACGCACAAATAACGGCAGAACCTCCCCACCGCCTGCCCCTTTTGTCCCCTCAGCTTCGACGGAAATTTCCTTGGGCAGCGAGGGCAGGCTTGTGACGGCCGACGTCAGGCCTCCTGCCCTTTCTCACCTCGGCTAGGGACCAACCACACCTCGGCCGCTGCAGCTCCTCCGAGGTCTCGTCGTTGGATCCTTTGATATGTTGCGACCTCAGGTGCTGGACACCGAGGTAGAGTTGAGGTGAAGTGACAGGAGCCATCCTGATTCCTTTCGGTGGCTAGAAACGGTACCTGCACGAAGCCGAAAGCAACGCCCGGACTTTGATCGTGCTCTTGGCAAGAGCTGGGCCTCGGTTAACCTTTCGGGGACGCCATTTCACGATTGCCCCTCCATCAACAGGGTCGGTCCGCCCCCCTCGCAGCCACACAATCGGGATGCGGATGCATAAACTCGGGCCGGCAAAGCTAATGGGAACGGAATATTGTTTCTGGATGGGATATATAGTGTCAAGAGCTCGCATCCTTTCCGAGACGAGACGCTTTTCCCAGCGCCCTGTCGTCCTCAGCGACACAGCACTTCAAGTCCCTCCATGCCATACCCTGGAGCTGGAGCTGCTGGACGGGGGCCTTATCTTCCCGCGTTCGAGGCGCTGTGGAAAATTTCGAGCCTGAGGTTATCGTCGGCACCAGGGGACGCAAGACGGGAGTGGCACGAATACCGTTTTGAAGGCAGCAGCAGGAGTCCCACACTCCCTCAGAAGTGCGATGGCTGGCATGGGTAATCTCGGGTTGCGGGTTACCTGACGTGCAGCAGTTCATCAATACGGACATCGATACTGATTATATCACGCTACTAATCGAGACCACCGATACGGCGGGGCCAAATCGACATCCAAGACAGTGGGGTTGGAGAGGCGCATGACGAGCGACAACCCTAGCAGAGCATTCGGCTCTGTACTCGATACAAGTACTCGAGTATACTTCATGAAAGCCATTCTTCCAACGAGCCCATCGATCGAATCGACATAGCGTCTGCCAATTGGAGACTGTCGAGTTCAATTAGACAGTTTCCTCGGTAGCCTCCGAGCGGGAGATCAGCTGGCAAGACAGGGGCAGCCACTCAGACCAATGTGGGGACGACCCAGATCGCTGATGTCATTGAACATGAGGGGATGCTTGGCTCAACATGCGGGGCAACTGCCCCCTTAAGCACGCTGCTCAATGTCTTCATTGTCTTGAGATGAAGAATGCAGCCTTCAAGGGTAAAACACTTCATAAGACTCATGATTTGCAGGCTGATGGGGCTGATGCCCAGCGGGGCCGAAGCTTGCCCATCCCGCTTCTCATCGTCATCACTCCTGACTTCCATGGGGCACTCACCGGGCACGTACTGGGCACCCGCAACTTGGGACCTGCCGCTTCCAATGAGTCGGATCACATTGCCCAGACAGTCCGCTAGGACGCTGATTCATATTGGCAGGATCAAGGTCGGTTGCCAGGCAGGCATTGTGGCTCGGCAGCTACCTCCGCGAAAGCCGGCCGTGATTTGAGGGTCGGCGGCATACTCCACGAACGGCATTTCACCTTCAATTGACCCATACATCCCTGACCCCTGAGAGGGACTTCTTTGGGTGGAAAACACACCTGGTAATGGTGGGAACATGCAGCAACCGGTTTTGTCTCTGGTGCCAGGTACCGTACTCCGTGACCAGGGCAGCATCATTCTTGCAGTTTTTCGGCTCCCTTCACCGACTGTTGCCCCATTCAGCTATCTCAGTGCCTCCCGCGCTGAACGGCTTGCTGCACACTTTTCCGACCATATCTGCTTGGCTTTCTTGCGTATAACTAGATCGGCGCCAGATCTACACGACACATTCGGCCGCCTCTTCTAGACCCATCTTCCAACAAAAATTGTGTGATTCCTCCTCTTTTCGACCCTATTTTCTCCTCGCAGGATTGCCACCTGGAATGTCCTTGCAAGTTTGCCGATCTGTCTGTGTTTCTGCCTTATCTGTTGCTTGGCGAGATCGGGCGCGAATCCAGACGCGGGGCATCCCACGTACCTAAGGAAAGCTACCTTAGCTCCCAAGTTCGGGGCTCCATTCTCTCCTTTTCACCATGATCCCAAAAACCATGAGTTCCAACGAGGTCTATCTGCTGCCTCTGAACGACGATGGCTCGCCGGATGTGCCTGGCGAGTACATCTACATTGCGCCAAAAACGCACGACCCCGTTACGATTCGGTTCGCGATCGAGGGAACTTCGAGCATCTGCAGACATGGCAGTCTTTGGGTCAACATCCCCGAGAAGGGTGCCCAATTCCAACGGGACAAGTTCCGTGAGTTCAAGTGCGTTCATCCCCCTAGGATTGCATTCGTGCAGGATGTGTGGCTGATATGCTAGCATAGGCTCATGCCGGACTTCAATCGCACGCTCGAGATTTCCGTCCCAATCCACGAGGCCGGCGCATATGCCTTCTACACTACCTATGCTGAGCTTCCTGCGCTTTCCCACGCCTTAACACACGCAAATAGCTCGTCCGAAACCAAAACGAAGAAGACACCGCTGTACTATATCGATGTAGCGCCACGGTTGACCCTGGAGGGGCGGCCGCTGCCTCTCTCTGCGCTTTCCATCTTCTCCACCATCAGCAAGTTCATGGGCAAGTACCCGCAGGATTGGGAGCGCCACCTCCGGGGTATTAGCGATCGGGGATACAACATGGTCCACTTCACGCCCTTGCAGGTCAGGGGCGCCTCCAACTCGCCCTACAGCCTGTACAACCAGCTCGGATGGGACCCTATCTGCTTCCCCGGAGGAGAGAAGGACGTCCAGAAGATGGTGGAGAGCCTCGAGAAGAATCACTCCCTGCTGAGCTTGACGGATATTGTCCTCAATCATACTGCTCATAACAGTGACTGGTTACTGGACCATCCCGAAGCAGGCTACAATCTCACAACTGCGCCGTGGCTGGAGTCGGCCTATCTTCTGGATACAAAGCTTCTAGAACTCGGGCAGCATTTGAAGAAGTTGGGGCTACCTACCGAACTCCAATCTCTCGAGGACCTTATTAAGATCATGGACGCCATTAAGAAGGAGGTTATTGCGAAGATTCGCCTTTGGGAATACTATGCGTTGAATGTTGATCGTGACGCCGACGCCGCAATTGAGTCATGGGTTGCTGGCAGCGTGAAGTTCCCCAAGGGTTCTGCCGGTCCGGAAGGTATCGAAGGACTGCGCTCTGCGACTTTGGAAGAGCATGCGCGCTTTGTCATAAAGTATGGTCTGAATGGCATGGAACGCATGGGCGAACGCTTCAGGAGGAGCGCATCACCTGCCGTCACCGCGGCTCTGCTCAGTGTAATCTTCGGAAAATATGAGGGCGATAAGGGGCAAACTGCAGACAGGGCAGCTGCCAGGGCTAAGGCCGTGGAGATCCTGGACATCGTCAACGTGCCATTCTACAAAGAGTATGACGAGGAGATGGCCGAGATTCTCCAGCAGATCTTCAACCGTATCAAATACGTTCGCTTGGATGACAACGGGCCGAAGCAAGGACCCATCGACCAGAAGAACCCGTTGATCGAGACCTATTTCACGCGCCTCCCCCAGAACAAGCGCACCGCCAAGCACAGGAAGGAAGATTTAGTCCTCGTGAATAATGGTTGGGTATGGGGTGGGAACGCTCTTGTCGACAATGCCGGCCAGCAGTCCAGAGTCTATCTTCGCCGCGAAGTCATCGTCTGGGGAGACTGCACGAAGCTGCGGTACGGAAAGGGGCCGGAAGACAGCCCTTGGCTGTGGGAACACATGACAGAGTATGCCCGGATGCTTGCAAAGTACTTCGCCGGTTTCCGAATCGACAATTGTCATTCCACTCCTCTCCATGTGGCTGAACACATACTCGATGCAGCCCGCCGCATTCGTCCAGACCTCTATGTTGTCGCCGAGCTCTTCACGGGCTCTGAGGATATGGACTACGTTTTCGTGAAGCGTCTCGGTCTTAGCGCGCTGATTCGCGAGGCGATGCAGGCGTGGAGCACAGGCGAGTTGAGCAGGCTGGTCCATCGCCATGGCGGCCGCCCTATCGGTAGCTTCGAGGCGGACGAGATATCAAGTGCTGTAGATGAGAACCAACACGCGCGAGAAATCATCCGCCGGATCAAACAGGTTCCCGTCCATGCTCTTTTCATGGACTGTACACACGACAACGAAGTCCCGGCTCAAAAGAGAGACGCTCGCGACACTCTTCCCAACGCAGCGCTCGTCGGCATGTGCTCCAGCGCAACAGGCAGTGTCATGGGCTATGACGAGATTTACCCCAAGCTGGTGGACCTGGTTAGTGAGACACGTCTTTACACTTCGGAGTCCTCCAAATTCCCCGTCAAGATTGGAGAAGGAAAAGGTGGTATTGGCGGCGTCAAGAAGCTACTCAATAGCATCCATACCTTGATGGGCAAGGACGGATACGACGAGACACACATTCATCACGAAGACCAATATATCACGGTTCACAGGGTCCATCCCGTGTCGAGGAAGGGGTATTTCCTCATTGCCCACACGGCCTTTCCTGGTTATGGGAATGGAAACGGTGCCTTCAACCCGGTTCACCTAACTGGTACTAAAGCGAAGCACCTCGGCAGCTGGATGCTCGAAGTCGACACAAGCAAGGAAGCAGTTGATGAGGCCCTGGGCGACAAGAATAATCTAGTTGGACTCCCAAGTCGGCTTATCGCCTTGCCCGGCATTCGAATGGAGGTCAAGGGAGATGACACCACTATCACCGTCCGCGACAGATTCCCTCCTGGCAGCATTGCCTTGTTTGAGACGTGGATTCCCGCCGCAGAGCACTCTAGTGGGTTGGACGCGTTTGTCACCTCTGGAGCGAAGGCTGCGATGGAAGAGCTCACCCTCATTGATCTCAACTTCCTGCTCTACAAGTGCGAACCTGAAGAGCGCGATGCAAGCGAAGGGAAAGACGGCACGTACGAAATCCCGGGCCACGGAAAGGTCGTATACGCTGGCCTCCAAGGCTGGTGGAGCATCTTGAAGGATGTGATCAAAGACAACAATCTTGCTCACCCTCTGTGTCAAAATCTCCGAGATGGCCAATGGGCGCTCGACTATATCATTGGTCGGCTGGAGCGAGCTTCCAAGAAGGAAATTTACAGCCGCCTCGTCAAGCCGGCAGCATGGCTGAAGCAGCGGTTTGATGCAATTCGTGGCATTCCGAGCTTCCTCCTTCCTCGATACTTTGGCTTGGTGATTCGAACTGCGTACCTCGCTGCATTTGAGCATGGAGTCTCGCTTATGAACTCCAACGTGATCAAAGGTCAATGGTTCTTGCAACGCTTGGCTCTTGTCAGCGCCCAACAGACTGGGCTCGTTAACTCTGCCTCGCTGTACCCAAACCGCCTTGTTCCCTCTCTTGCTGCCGGACTACCACATTTTTCCGTTGAATGGGCTAGGTGCTGGGGCCGAGACGTCTTCATATCTCTTCGTGGTCTCTATCTGGGCACCGGTCGCTTCGATGAAGCCAAGGAACACATCCACGCGTTTGCGAGCGTGCTAAAGCATGGCATGATCCCGAACCTACTTGGCAGTGGAAACAACCCGAGGTACAATGCCCGTGACTCGGTCTGGTTCTTCTTGCAGTGCCTCCAAGATTACACAAGGATCGTGCCGAATGGTCTGTCACTTCTCGACGAGAAGGTGAAGCGGAGGTTCTTGCCACACGATGACACCTACTTTCCCCCTGACGACCCCCGCGCGTATAGCAAGGAGAGCACCATCTCTGAGGTTATTCTCGAGGTTTTCCAACGACACGCAGAGGGCATGAAGTTCCGCGAAGACAATGCTGGCCCCGGCCTGGACATGCAGATGAGTGAAGACGGCTTCAATCAAGAGATCAACGTCGACTGGAGCAACGGCTTTGTCTTTGGCGGAAACCAACACAACTGTGGTACATGGATGGACAAGATGGGCGAAAGCGAGCGCGCAAGATCCAAGGGCGTGCCAGGCACTCCGAGAGATGGCGCCGCCGTTGAGATCACCGGCATGCTTTACAGCAGTCTCAAGTGGGTGGCAAAGTTGAACAAGACTGGCAAATTTCAACACGAGGGTGTGCGGAGAGCCGACGGTTCCAGTATCTCCTTCCAGAAGTGGGCAGACCTCATTAAGGACAACTTTGAACGATGCTTCTTCGTCCCTGTCACTGCGTCCGAAGACAAGGACTACGACATCAATCCCTTGGTGATAAATCGCCGGGGCATCTACAAGGATCTCTACCGCTCCGGCAAAGAGTATGAGGACTACCAGTTACGCCCTAATTTTCCCATTGCCATGACGGCCGCTCCTGATCTATTTGACCAAAACCACGCCATCCACGCTCTCTGCGTCGCCGACGCAGTGCTTCGCGGGCCGACAGGCATGGCTACTCTCGATCCAAGCGACCTGAACTACCGGCCATACTACCGAAACAGCGAGGATAGCGAGGACTTTGCCACTAGCAAAGGCCGCAACTATCATCAAGGTCCAGAGTGGCTATGGCCTACTGGCTTCTTCTTGAGGGCCCTATTGAAGTTTGACCTGATGCGCCGGAGCGATGCCGAGGGCCGCACCGAAGCTTTCCAGCAGGTCACTCGACGCCTCATCGGCTGCAAGGAGATGATTGAGCACAGTCCGTGGGCGGGACTAACAGAACTAACTCAGAAAAATGGCGAGGACTGCCCGGATTCGGTATGTTGTTCTTCTCCTCTCCCCACAACCGTCACTAACCTGGGAGTAGTCACCGACTCAAGCGTGGTCTGCGGGCTGCTTGATCGATCTGTATATGGATGCAGAGGAAGAGCAAGGCAAGCTCGAGGCCAAATCGCTGCCGTTAAGGTGAAGCATACTCGAGACCATGACATGATAGGTGCTTGGGAGACATACGCGAAAAGCTGTATTGGCGTTCGGATTTCGGTTGACGATAAAATTCTTTTGGATCATGTAGAGCATATGAAGCAGACTCGGCGAGATTCAAGAGACACTGTCGTTTTTCGATGAGGTAAAATCGAGTGAAAACGCAAAGGATTCACTGTAGCTATCACATTCCATAGTTGCAGCCATGTTTTCGTGATAGCCCACCCGAGAGGAAGGCTACAATGTATGCAACGCATATGCGCCTCTCGACGGTTACGAGCTTGGCCCAGGTCGGTATCTGATCCATGGAAGAAATACCACTTCCGATATCTCTCTCATCAAGGGGCACAGCAACGTGAATACATTGCAGCCCGCCAGTTCGCAACTCGCTTCCTATCGCTCGCCGCTTTACCCGACAAGCGACCTGGCTACATGCACTATGCATATTTTACCCGGTACAGACTTTACTCATGGAGGGTTGGTAACTTGGATGTGATCAAGGCGCCCCCGCTTTCTTGTCGGGGTCTAATGGATGTCAGATCCTGTTGGTCGGGTTGGGGGATGGGGAGACGAGCGTGGCGCGAGGGCGCAAAACAAGCAACTTGGTCACGAAGGCGACGCGACGCGATGATGGAAGCGGAAGCAAACTGATAAGATAGTATTCCCATTCCCGCCAAGATCATCCAGGTATTGAGGTATGTAAAAATAGGGAGGGTTGGAACAAAGAGTAATGGAAATATTGTAAGGAATGGGTAACAGAAAGGTGATGCCAAACGCCAGAAAATGTCAGTCAGTTAACCGACCAGATCAGTTAGACAGGAAACAAATACAAAAACCCCCGACCCCTTTTCTGTGAACGCCGTTCTCTGATGGTGCTGGTTCTCCTCGTGTGTTGCCCGGGTCTCGCCCCAGGTCTTTCCTCCTTCCCTTCCCGTACTCGACATGTGACAGGGTCATATTATACTGTACTTACAGTCCTGATGGGTGTGGACGACACAAAATGAAATGATGCAGATGATGCCAAACTTCTACTGGTATAGAACAGATTCCGTCATGTCCGCTGCTTGACAGTCCACTTCCTCTTTTCTTTCTTCGGTTTTTCGTTGTACACTCCCGCGGAGCTTATGGGCGCGGGGTCAAACATGCCGGCTCCGGGAGTGTGTAAATCCCCAGCGTTGCCGGAGTGAGGAATGACGCGGCCGGATTCTGTTGCCCGAGCAAGGTTCGTTCCAAGGGCATACTGCCGGTCCCTGTTGCGCAGGTATCGCTTGCGCCAGACACAGGCACCAACCCAGATGCCCACGATAGCGACGACCATGATCACAAGGAAGATCACCCATTGGTAATGCGTCGAAAGCCTGAGATACCGTGTAAGCCTCTATTGCACATTGGCTTGGTTGCAGGGCGAACAGGTACAACATGGGGGAGATTGGCTACTTGTGACAGCGTCACGAGCAAAAAGGAGGCGGATTCAGCTTACCAAGTACCACCACCACCTCCGCTATTGTTTGTGCTTCCTCCCGTTTGCCCAGGTTTCGCTGTGCCCGTCGTCGTCGCAAGATTGGCTTGGTTACCGCAAAAGCTGGTGTACCACCTCTGGATGCTGCTGAGGTCGTTGACATCTGTACAGCCCCCCTGAGCGCATACGCCTGTGACACCTGTGCTGAATGGGGCGAGCCGAGGATCGTTACAGAAGCAGCCCCCAATACTCGGTATTCCTGGCGCCGCGCATGCTCCGTTCACATCGTAGAGAATACCGCATTGTGGAAGGCAGGTGGGCAGCGATGCCGCGTCGAATACAGTCGTCGTCGCTGTGTCCGAGGAATCGTTAGCGCGCCGTCTCTTCACACGAAAGTCGAGACAAAAGTGTAATCATTGACATACCCATCTGTGCAGCTCAGATCTGAATTAGATTTCGGGATGTACCGCGGCGCACGCTGCAAAGTTACAGCTGGTGTTGGTCCCAAACACTGACGTCTGCAGCGATCAACGAAACGGATCGCCGAGGTTTTTTGGTGGGTTTGGTGTGGGCTCGGGGATTCCGTCAACCACCAGTGCGCCCGCTAGATCCGAGAACAACGAGCGACAAAGAATATCCCGACACCGCCGTTGCAAAAGTTCCCGCCGCGACGTTCCAAAGAAAGCTGAGCAAGCAAGCCACCGAATATTCCGTCGTGTTTTCGATTGAAGGCCGCTTGATGTGGTTCGCCGGAGGCAGAATCACCAGACCACCCCTTGCAAGATACGATCTTGGCGGTTAGCGGCTGGTGCGGAGCTCGCAAGGTCCGCCGTCTCGTGTGTTCTGGGCCTCAATGCTGCCCAAAAAATCCTCTCAAAACCGACCCGTCGTGTTCGCGGGAAAAGTCGTGAAATTCGTCGCAGGGAGAAAATCAATGCGCATGCGGTTTCAATTGATCGTCGGCCTGTCAGGGGCCGTGTCCGGCGTGGAGCCCTGTCTAAATCCTTTTCCAGGCGACTAGTAATGCTGGCTGTGCTTTGATGGGAGCTCGACAGGCGGGGCATGCAAAACCCTAGGCGGCTAAGGCGAGCGGGAAAACGAGCGTGACGTTCAGCGAAAGGTTGGGTTGAATGGAGAGGTGAGGCGAGGGGGAAAAGCGAAATAGGCTGCGAGGGAGGTGGGAGAGCGATATGTGTGCCGGATCCGTTCACGAGAGTCTTATTGAGGGCTGACTGCCACTCTGCTGTGCATTGAGCCGCCTGTTGACGGACCTGGCCGGCGTTGGATGGGATGACGGGATGACTGCAGCGCTGCGGCGGGACAGGGGAGGGTCACGGACCACAAACCCGGCTTGAATGCCAAAAACGTCGATTGGATGGGAGGATGGGTGCCCATGGACGCGTATACGATACGATTTTCCATGCAGGGCTAGGTGCAATAATAATAATACCACCGGATTCGTATTACTTTGGTTACCTCAGCGTCGCTTTTCACATTTTGCTCATTTTGCTGATTTTGTCCCAGTCGCAATGGAGAGCCATGGGCGGTTGGTCCAAGGTGGACCACGGGACTTCTTTCAACGCCTTGATCAGGTTTGGGAGAGCCCAATGACGACTGGAAATCGCACAGAAGGTTCCTTGTGCAGCCGCCAAGGCGGCGCGCCAAGCAGCCCCCGCTCTTTTCGATGGCTTCCAGAGCCTGGCACGATCGACCACCTCGCATGTCCGCTGAGATCCAAATTCACATCCTCCGCGCCCAATCGATCTTCCACATCGCAGGGGTTTTTGAAGTGATGCCTTTTTCTTTGTTTTGCATCAGACAGGGCCGCAGGCGGCGGCAAAGCAGTGCGTGCCTCACTGTTTGCAAACTGTTATTTTTCTTTTCAGCTGCCGCCAAGCAGCGATCATGCGCGATTTGCCAGCTGTCCGTCCTGTCACTGCAAAACCGCAGCATTTCCCCGCAACCCACCAAAACCCCGACCCCCCATCATAGCAAAATCCATCCGACTGCAGCTCAGCCGCCTTCACTGCTACATGTCTCCGGCACAGCGGCTGGGAATTGTTGCTCCGAAATGCTAGGCAGGTATCAACGTGTCATTGCGGATTCTTTTCAGCTCTGCACACCAGCGCTACTGCGGCAGCTCCACACCATCGCGTCCTTTTTTTTTTTTGGCTGCTGTGGAAGCGGCTTTTGGCATCAGGTTTGGGATGCGAATTGTTATCCTGTTTTCGGGCTTTTCCTTGTCTTACGTAACCCGAAACCTGCTGGTTGGTGGGTGTCAGTAAAAAGGGACATGTCAGCCAAGCGCCAAGCGCTCACGGGGTTGATGCAGACAGCAACACCAGCCATGAACATCACCAGTCTCCCCAGCGCTTGCATCTACCTACTCCAACAGCTTGGCAATGCATCCCACCGCTGGGTGGAAAAAGACACGCATGGAAACAAAATTATATCCCGAGACCATGCTATCAAATTTCCATGTAAATTTTAAATAAGAATCACCTTGCTTTTCAACGGCACACCCGACCATATTGAGAACCTTGAGGATACTATCGTACGCAAGTGCGAGGCCAGCTGCCCTCCCGTACTTCAGGGTAGCAGAGAATATACTTTCCATAGTCTAACAGGAAACTTCCAACAGAGCGTCCCGGCCACCTCTTCACTCGGAGAGTTCTGACTGCACGCGGTGTCCCCAGCTCACTAACACGGCAGATTTCAGGACCTCGGCGACAGTAACAGAGTTATAATCAGCCGCTTGTGGACCGGGCGTATGACGGAGGAGAAATAGGTACAATGTAGACCAATTCAGATTAATAAGGCACATGCACTCATGGTATTCAAAGGAGCGTATGGCCTTCAAACATTCACTCACATGCTGATTTCTTTCAAACTTGAGTCTTAGTCGTAGTAACACAAAATATCCCAACCAATAAATCAACTCTTTGAGTCACTGTGCAACGACGGGCTTTCTGTACCAGGAGCAAGACTATCCAATCATTGGGTACAAGTTTGAAAGCGGCCAGTTACACAATCGAGTTTGTAAACTCAACCTCGGCGGCAACCCCTTTGTACTTAGCAACTCGAATCATTGTAGGTGGGTACAACGGGAGAGAAAATCAGCATGTAAATTAACGTGTCCGGGCAAATTACCAGTCAGACGGCAAACGAATATAGCTCATCATTTACTAGCATTACTACTTACAATAATTTTACGTACAATAATTTTACTATTCAAGTGAATGCGCCAGCTTGGCCAGCTAGACTCTACCAATGGAAACCAACCAACTGAAGCGATTCGCTTGCTCATTTTCCATTTTCCATTTTCCGTCTATAACCTGGACATGGACATGAACACCACACCGTTAGAAAACACAGGACCTGATCCCATCTTACGTCACTAAGTATCTCCCAACAAGTTCCCATGCATGCATGGCTTCGCAGAGGAAGAAGAGGGCATCTGCCGTACGTCAGCCAGAGTGGCGATGTCTGGTCAAACCGCTGATCAGAAAACCAACAACCTGCCCTTTACACACACAATCAAGCCGTGCGGCATGTGTAGCTACCGTCACAAGTCGCAGCCCAGCCCGATATAATACCGGTTACCTCCTAAATTATGCGCTCAATTCCTCCTCGCCCCTCACACCTCTTTGCAGTAGAACGATCCCCCATCTCCATGCAGCACAAACGAGCAGGTGCCAATCCCGATAACCACCACCAAGTACACAAGAAGAACCGGGAACGTGATCACTCCGCCATGCAGCGTCACAATGACCAGCACAGCAGCCGCCCCAAAACTCACGGCCGGAAGGCAAGGAAGGGTGGGCAAAACAGGGCCATGTGACGCCCGGAAAGATAAGAATTATGTGTGTGCTTCTCCGAGGGCAAGCTGAGCCGATGGCATCACGGCCCGACGGCGAGGAACTTCGCTCAACGGGGTTGCTTGTTGGGAGCCAGAAGTAACAGTACATGACCCCAATCCCCATCGGCAGACGCCTTGCGCCAGGCTGTAGCTATTTGTCCCCCCTTCTGGCGTAACAGCTGCCGGCGTCGCAAGGCAACCGTGCCCGGCGGTGAGAGGGGAGGGGGAAGGGAGAGACAAAGGAGGGGAAGCAGTCACTCTGGTTGGCAGTGGCAGCTGACATGGCAGGTAGGTGATAGATTAACACACCCTCATGCAGATACGCAGTTCCCCATGACAATGATGGCGGCTCAGCTTGGACACTGCCGCGCCGATAAGTACCTTGTCTATGACGGAGGTTACGGCCTTGCAGGAGTCGTCTGTGTGAGGCTTGATGGCGTGCTCGGCCCATCATTGTGGATGGGATAGTCTTCTGTTCTTTCTGGGGATGAAGCGAGTGGCGTACGGCGATCGATGACATGGACCCGTCCTTTCGTCCCTCGTAGTAAGTGATAGGCCGGCACTGCATCGGTGACGCTGTGGTGATTATTTCGGTGACATCGACGACTCGGACCCTGACAAGTGTCAGAATGTACGCAAGCACAACGGGCTGCAAATGTCTCGGCCGATAGAATGTGGGCTAGATATGCCCGAGATAGATAATGCACCAGTGTCTCCCATCAGCGGTGAAGACGCAGGTTCGACGGCAGCTGATTTGGCACGCACGCGCGCTCCGGTTTGACACGCATGCTAGGTGATGTGCCCAAGAGGGGCCTTGAACCGGGGGTGTATCCTCCCCTGACCCTGAAGTCGAGGCTGCAGCTGCATATCGACGAACAGTGTCGTTTTCGTCGGCTGTGCAGGGTAGGGCCAGCGCGCCTTATTAGTACACCGTACTATACTTGTGAAACGAGCGCGCGGTACCGAGTCGGGATGTCTGTTTGACTTTGCCTGGAACGGCCTCGGTGCCCGTCGACGTCTCTCGGCGGCGATTCTCCACCGGTTTTTTGTTGACAGCGGGAGGACCGGTAAGTGGCTAGCCACATGAAGCGACGCGCCACCCTCGGAACCAGAGACCTGTAGTGCGCTGCTGAGATGACTGAGACCAGACCTGGGCCCCTGAAGTCGCACAAAGTTTGCATCTCTACAAGCGGTCAGTCAGCTTCTCGGCCAGTCCCCACGTTCCGAGGGTGTCACGACCCTGACGAAGCAGTGGGGCGACCAAGTTAGACCTTGCCCCGACGGTCTGGCACAAGCCGTGCCTACCTACAAATGCCCTCTGATTTTCCCACTGTGTTGCGATCAGGAGAGATCGAGGGAAATGGGTGCATGCTTGCCCGAGCACGCGAGTTGCCATTGGCAAACCCCTGGCTGTCACTTGCGGAGTGTGACGTCTCGAATGCAGTCGACCTGCCGGGTTCGCACGCCGCATTCCCGACCTCGCACCTACTTTTGTGTCAGAAGTCGGGCCTTGACGCTAAAGCCACAGCCGTATATCTGTCGTGAAGTGGGCGATTTCCTGCGATCCAAGACATGGGCCCCAAGACATACTCTCATACAATGTAACACTTGTGGGTGTCCAAGGCACCTAGACCGCCGCCTGCCTCGGGCGTGGCATGTGACCTCAAGTTGCCATTGAAAGCTATCCGAGCTGTCTGACCGGTTGGTGGCAGGGGCATCCTCATCAACGTTTTCTGTCGTACTCCCCCAAAAACGCTCGGCGAATCGTGTTCGACAAAGATGGAGCCCTTGAACAAGGCAACCAGGAACCGTAGGGATGACCTATCAGCATGGTTCCCCGCTGATTTATGGCCAGTCCGAGAAACTCCCACGCAACATCTGCGTTGCCGGCCACGCCAAGAAAACAATCGAGCGCCCATTCCGACGGGAAGTCGCAGATCGTTAGATGATGGCACCATTGAGAGAGTCGAATGGACGGATTGCCATGCGGGCTTCGGATCCACGAAATGCTGTGTGGTCGGTGAAAGTCGCCAGAATTGCATTTCCATTCCGAATGCCCTCTGTCGTAAAGAAAGCGGCCTTGGTTTTGTGCCACCTCTGCACTCAATCCCGTAGCATCCATGCCATCGAAGGTTCGAAATTCCTGATTCAGTTTGGATTCCATCGGTGATCCTTTTGGTGGCACGCGTGACGGAATCACTGCCAAGCCGAGCTGAATGGCTAAAGCGCCGCTCATTCGTTGCTGCAATCCTTGCTTTCAGGTTGAATCAAAGCGCCGAGCCCTTGCTGAACGCCGCCAGATCCAGCACATTTGTATCTCCCGCCCATATCGACGGCAGCGGCTCATGTGTATCGGGAGCCACATTGGCCGCCTTCCGGCACTTGCCAGAGCTTGGTACGCGAGGCAAGCCCTGCGCCGCGCTCGTATAGATTCCCGCTGGGTTACCAGTGGCAAAAATGCGCGACCGAGAAGAAAAACCCCGGTGTGCTTTCCAAAGCCTTGGCATTCTCACAGCAACTTAATTTGAAACCCTTATGACGAATTGTGCGAGTTGGTACAAAAGCTACCGACTGACAGCCGGCTGTTCCAATACACTAAGTTAGCCGGCGAAGACCAAGCATCGTATCGTGTGTACTCACGCGGCGCGATCGCGAAGACTCCAACCGTTAGGCACCTGCCCAATCGAGAATCGAGAATCCCACACATGCTCATTCCTGCCACTCGTCATTCGGCAGTATATGGGCGGATCTAATCAAGGAGATGCTCTTGTCTTGATCTGCAGGGTGGTACAGCACACAGCAGGATGTACTGTACTTTTGTATTCCTCCATCAAGCTCCACGTGTGAATTTACTTCCTCCCGCTAGCCGAGCTAAGAAGCGAGAAGTTTTCGACAGTCGACATTCGATATGCCGCGTTCGAATTTGAGACAAAATTCCATGTTCAGTCCGTTGGCTATTTCATGTTCCATTTGAATGCCACGGCATGAACGCCCGAGAAACATTCAACCCGAGCGGCCATCATGATACCAGGTTCCATCGTCCTTGGCGGATATGATTGCCTTCCTTTATCACTCGAAACCTGATGAGATAGCCCCCAAGGCTCGGTCGTCTATAAAGAGGCGCAATCTCTGCTGCCCAGCTGTTTGTTCCTCATGTCGCCGGCACCCATAGAACCCTACTAACTTCTACTCGGGCCATCATAGGTTTTCTCGAAGCTGATCCTTTTGACACAAAACACCACCCCTTCCATCTACCAAAGCCACAATGTCTTCTTCCCAGCCAACCACCAACAGTAAGAACACCAGCCCCCAAGACCAGTCTGAAGACAAATGCTCATAGGACCCCAAGCCGGAAGCAGCGGTGGCACGACCGGCGGTACGACCGCTCCCACGACTGCTACGAGCGGAAGCTCTAGCAGCTCCGGAAGTAGCTACAGCTCCAGTTCCAGCTCCGCAATGAACCCTGCGATGACCCGGTATCTGGGAGAGTCTGGCGCCTGGACGGGATATGTTCCCCGCTGAGAGTAGTGTCGTCAGTAAGTCGCGGCCCACAACCATTGGTCGGATAAGTCGCTGACTGGCTTGCAGTGTGAGATGCAATTTCTCAAGACAAGCTACTACCCGACGGCCTTGGCGTGCGAACCGAATCGAGAGATTTCGTACGGTGTTGGTACTAGACAGGGAGGACTCTTGTTTTTGCTGTACGGATATCTCTGACTGGGCCAGCTGTGGATGACTTTCTGTTGTGTCCTGTTCAGTGTCTCCTTCTGCTGTAGTCTTCTTCAGACACTCGCTTGCCAGTATTGAAGTATGTAGTTGTCTCGAATGCAAATCCACGTGGCCACTGGAATCTTGAGACTTTAGTGCAACCATAATCTGGCGGACCTTTCCTTGATGGACAATGCGAAAATCGAGTGTAGTGCCGACGAATTTTGCGGCTGGTATCCGCACTTAGGCCAGGAAGGGATCAACGGAGATGACGGACAGTGGATACGACATGTAGGAACTCCATTCGGGCCCGAGATGTTGTGAAATCATGTTGATGAAGTAGGCGCCTGATGGCCCAACTTGCCATTGGTCTCTGCTGTAGTGGAGCAAAACACTCCAGTAGGCCAAGAACACGAGAGCCTCTGGGCGTCGTTGAACGAGCAAATTAGTGAATTCGTCTGGCGCGGCCACGGACCAGGAAAAGATCGCCCAGTACCGATTATTCTGGGCTGGTTGGGCGCACATAAGATCGAATCCGACTTGTAGGGTCCGTATAACGGTCTCACAGGCTTCCAGCGTCGGTGCGTCCAGGTCCGTAGTCTGAGAGATGAGATCCCGTAGGGGGTCGCATTCGTTTCCCATCCCATGAGCAGTGTTCAAGGAGGCAGCCCACATGAGGAATCCCTTCATCCCCGAGTCAATGAGGAACGGCCATGCCGCATGGACAATGAGCTTGATGCCGCTGTGTATTCTGACGAATTCGAGATAGTGTTCCAAGAAGAGATCAAGGTCGGTTTCCCGTTTCGCCAGCATGTCAATCAGCATGTGACGGCCGAGTAGGCTTGCAAACTGAATAATAGGCACACAGTTGACATTGTCAATCTTGACACTCGACACATATTGATTGTACATGGAGATGGCCTTGGTCTGCAAGGTCACAGCGTAGTGAAGGTATTTTTCGGCCTTCTCGGGCTCCACGATGGACAGGCGACGGGCTGAAAGAGCGAGGATTTCGGTGAGATAATACGGCGCTGTGAGCATCGAGGCACTGTTCAGCCTCTCGGAGTAGTCTTCGAGCTCTCGATCCAAGTCTGGGAAATGGTGGGAGACTTTGAATTTGATGATTAGTTCCATGTGATCGAAGTTGATCTCGGCGGAGGCTACAATGCCCTGGAGGTCATCCGCTGCGATGGGGTGTGCCGGATGAGAGACGTGGGGGAATCCAGGAGCGCTGTCGGCACGGCCCGGGCTGAATCCTTGAGATGGGCACGGGGTGTCATTCAACGGCGGAGACGGCCGTTCCGGCATGTGCGGCGCCTGGTCTTGCTGTGTATTCGGAGGGTAGCTGCATGGCCTTTCGGAAAGCGTGCATATGATGCACCTAGGACGCTGTTCATCGCACTAGATATCGCCGCCAGAGAAGGCTAGTGGTTAGCCAGATCCCTTATGATAACCGCGCATGCAGCCGCGGGTGGCTCATCCTGCTCCGCTATCTCGACACGGCCTGTGGGAAAAGCGGTAGGTGGTGGATGGGGAGGCAGAAGTACCTTCACATGACGCCTTTTACACTCCAAGCAGCCTGCCCGCGACTTCTTATGACTTCTGCGGAGCATATTGCTGAGCGAGCTTGGTTTGTGTGACCGCGGCGTGGTGTGTCACGGCTCGGATGATGTTGGCGATGCGAGAGCAGTGATTGGCGAGAGTCTGACTTGTCGCATACGAAAGAGGAGATTCGCATCTGGCAGAAATCACAGGAGAGCCCGAGATACTAGTATCTGAGTGTCGACAAGCTGCCGGGGCTGACTTGTAGGGCTGGATACAGGGGCAGTAGCTGCATCTAAATCCGTTTGGGATCGAGGCCCGTCTCCACAAAGTTTGTCTCTGATCGGTAATCAGCTCCACCCAAAGCGATAAACAGCAAATCGGCTCCTGCCACCCGCTTCTAGTCTGAGCGGAAAGCCAAGAAACGCTGGGGAAGGGACAGGTTGGTTGGCTGTTTACCGCTTTGAGACTCGGCGATTTTCGCGAAGTGGGTGCTCGGGGGCTTGGCTGCTTAGCTAATACTAGGGACACGAGCCGTGGACAGGGGCTACCGAGGAAGGCACCAAGGCCCAACATCCACTCGAACCACTCCATCACAGCAGCATGTCTAACTCCAGTCCAGGACTCTAGTCGATTGAATGGCCGCCAGTTTGGACGAGCGGAAGCTTTTGGAGTTTGAAGGACGAATCCCGATATACCATAGTTGACCAAAGGACAATCGATCCATGCATATGGATGGATGTGTGAGCCAATTGGGGCAGACGTCCTGAAATGCGCCTTGCCATGTGCCGGGTAACCCGCATCCCCTACGTCACAGCCTCCAGCTTCCGACTCCCATCTCGATCTTGAATAAGCTTTTCGGTGGCCTTTTCGGCTACAGAATTTTGAGAATGCCCCAAGTTGGGGGGATAAAGCCGGCAGAAGGAGCTGGGGGAGCAGTAGGAATGGGCTAGCGCTTTGAGGACATTTTAGGGATACTTCAGGCGCGGTCTGCAGAAGCTGTGCCATGTGGCCTATTTTTTGTCATAATTACTAGAATTTGATTTTCAATCATTGGGCTTGTCCGTCCGCTCGGACGCGCCACGCAGGTGTACCTGGGGAGCAAAGGGGCCTCAGACTCATATTACCAAAGAGGGAAGTCCCTGAACCGAAAAGCAAAAGAACAGACCCTGTAGAGAATGATTTGATTTAGAAACGGGCTCCCGCCCCGATCCCGTTTTCAGTCAGA